>OLGB01000184.1_pt1 | contig 92273 bp, 93 predicted proteins | sample 1605691 | NCBI WGS metagenome assembly OLGB01 (sample SAMEA3888925, study PRJEB22519) | human gut metagenome | biome: human gut; feature: human-associated habitat; material: faeces | place: Denmark | collected 2010 | reverse complement strand
TATTTCAAGCTCGCCCATCGACAGGCTGGGCAAAAACAAGCCTCTGAATACAACGACCATAAACGACTTATGCCGTATATTACGTTGTCCGGTTGAGGCTATAATGAAGTATACCCCTTCCCATGAGGATCAAGTATTATAGCAAAATAAGCCGTCACCAGATGGCTTATTCTTTTTGCGGGCCCCTTTGCCCCTTCCCCCCGCCCCCTCCCGATGATATAATTGCAATGTACGATGAGCTGCCGAAGCAAAGGCTCAAAAATAAATAATCACGAGAAAAGGAACGTTTAAAACACCCAATGGTCATCGACGTACACGCTCATATTTACCCGGATAATATTGCCGAAAAAGCGGCAATGAACATCGGCTATTTTTACGATAAGCACATGACTAACCCCAACGGCTCAGTCAAAAGACTGCTGGAAATAGGCGACAGGGCGGGAGTGGACAAATTTGTGGTACACTCCGCGGCTACCACGCCACATCAGGTGAAAAGCATAAACAACTTCATAAAGGCATCTGTTCTGGCTCACCCTGACAGGTTCGTGGGCCTTTGCACCATACATCCGGGTATGGAGGACCCGATAGCCGAGCTGGAGCGGGCTGAATCACTGGGGTTAAAGGGTATAAAGCTGCACCCGGACTTTCAGAAGTTCGCCATAACCGACAGCAGCATGGGACCCATATACGACTTCTGCCAAGCCACGGGCTATCCCATACTCTTCCATACCGGCGACTACCGCTATCATTACTCCAATCCCTGCCTCATACCCAGGCTTTTGGAGAGCTTCCCCCGCCTCAGGCTCATATGCGCCCACTTCGGCGGATGGACCGAATGGAAAGAGGCAGAAAAATACATCCCCGGCACAAACGCAATGGTGGACTGCTCCTCCTGCTTCTTTACCATGACCGACGAGAGGATAATGGAGTTCATGAATATGTACGGTGAGGACAGGATAATGTTCGGCAGCGATTATCCTATGTGGGACGCCGGCACGGAACTCGCCCGGCTGCGTTCCCTTCCCCTGTCAAAAACGGCCCTCGAAAAGATCCAATACAAAAACGCCGCAGAGTTTTTGAGCTTATAGTCGCCCACAAAAAAAGTTGCAAAATTTGCGCAAGACGGGGTTGACAACCATTCCGTCTTGCGCTATTATAATTAAGCGCGCTGGCGAAAAGACAGTGAAATGCCAAGATGCGGGAATAGCTCATTTGGTAGAGCGCCGCCTTGCCAAGGCGGAGGTGGCGGGTTCGAGCCCCGTTTCCCGCTCCAAAACAAAGGGCATATTTGAACGATATGCCCTTTGTTTTGAAAGAATGGCACCATAGCCAAGCGGTAAGGCAGCGGTCTGCAAAATCGCCATCTCCAGTTCGATTCTGGATGGTGCCTCCACAACCTTTAGCCGAGTGCAGAAATGCATTCGGTTTTTTGTTCCTCTGTTTTCTTATCTCAAAACGAACAAACGAATGCCCTGCCCGACAATCGCCGGCAGGGCTGCATTATTTTTCACTATTCACTAATACAATTCAAACGAATACGGTTCAAAGCCCGATTCCGTCATTCGCCTTGAATATTCGTCAATATCATCACAGCCCAGCGCGCGGTAGAATTCGTCCCCGGTTGGAATCGCCATATTGAGCGCAAACACGGCTTCGGCCTTTCCAAGCAGTGTGCTGCTGACCGGAAGCGGAAGCTTAACCGTATCAGCCTGTTTGAGAAGAAATGCGATGAGCGCATAGGCGGACTCTTCATCAATATAGGCGAACTCATTCAGGGCGATTTCAGATTTCCCTGCGTTCTGAGCACGATATCCAAGCGCATACGCTCCGCTGTTTATAGCTGTAACGCCGCCCGGGAGCGAGTATTCGTGCAGAAGGCTGCAAAAGCATTCCTCCGTTCGCTCCCTGAAGCAGGTCAATCTTCCTTTTCGCATATAGGAATCGTAGATATACGACAGCCCTGTCGCGGTGAGAAAACGGTCGCCATTTTGGACATTCCGAAACGAACCTGAGTATCTTCTATTGAAATCTTCGGCTCCAATGGTATGGATTGCACGCCGAGACAGCGTCCTATACCCGGCATGAAGATAGAAACTTTCATTCTCCGGTGACAGAATGAGTGCGGCATATCCTTCCCTTCTCGCTATATCCGACGCCGCTTCACGAAGAAGCATATTCGCCAATCCTCTTTTCCTGTGCAGAGGAGAAGTGGCAACGCCGGCAATAAATCCGACAGGAAGGCTGTTGATACTTCCGTCAGCCAAGGAGCGGACTAAAAACCGCATGGGTATGACATGAAGCATCGACACGATCTCATCGGAGCAGACCGCAAGCATGTAGTCAAGCCTTGTGCGTTCCGCAAAGTAGTAATCGATAAATTCTTCACCATCATCCGGGAAGCATACTTTCCAAAGCCTTTTCAGTCCCTCTATATCCGTCTTTTTCGGATGAATCAACCGATAATCCATTAATCAATAAATATCAACGATCAGTGCGCCAATACTTCTATGAGCTTATACAGCCAGTTTGCGGCAATACCCGCAATAAGACCTCCAATCGTATGGCTGCCGATAGCCTTTCCGGAAAGGTCGGATCTGCCAAGAGAGGACATCATGGAAACATGCGTGCTGAGGTAGCCGCTCCAGCACATGCACATAGCGGTGAATACAGCGATATCGTGAGAGCCTATCGCACCCGTCTCTATCATTTCGGGTACAAGGCCGATAGCTGCGCCTGCTGCGCCGAGTGCCGTAATGGGGACTGCGATCGCTTCACTCGATGAGAAGCCAAACAGTGGGTTTAGAATGAACTTAATCTTATCCGCAAGGAACGGAATGAGTCCGATTCCTTCGTATGCGCCGCCGGTATATCCGCCCTCAGGTGCGCTGTATGTAAGCATCATAACAACGGTACAGACAATGAGCACGCCGGGGATGATGCTTAATCCGATGTTGACGCCGTTCTTACCGCCGCCGAGAATACAGTCCATGATCCTCATTGCGACGCCTTCATGGGGCTTTTCGTCATCGTCCATTACTTCATCGAGAAGATCTGCCGGAATCGAAACGCATTCCGCTTCCGTCCCGAAAATCTTTTTGGTCTGTATGAGCATCAGACGCGTGCTGACAACGCTTCCGATCACTGCGCCAAGCAGCCCTATCAGCACAGCTGGGACATAGTTCTGTCCGTGCATACCGCCCTGCCCTATCATGAATGTGCAGATTATCAAGCCCATTCCGAAGGCAGTACCGAGATTTGTCAGCGCATAGAGCTGATATCTCTTAAAGTATCTGCGAAAGCCGGTATTCTCCGCAAGAGAAAGAATCGCAGGATTATCTGAGAGGAATGTGGTGACTATGCCGAGTGCGGCAGCGCCGGGAAGCCCATAAATAGGCTTCATAAGCGGAGACAGTATCTTGTTGATTAGGTCTATAACACCAAATTCGGATAGAATTGACGATATTGCACCCATCAAAACGGCAATTGCCATTATGTAGAATACCGTATCAATCAGTAGGCTGTATGCAGTGTTCATCATGGTGTTAAGGGTGTTCGGAAGTCCCATATAAGCTGAGAACAACATGAAGAACCCAATGAATACTACGATACAGATTATCGCACTTGCCCACTTTGGCAGTCTTTTATGCCGCTTCTTGGTTTTGGATTTTTTTGAAGTCTTGACCATGTCTGTCGCTCCGCAGTTGTTTTTTACGATATTTGCAGTGTCTTTCCGGCAGCTCAAACCTCGGCAATTGCCGAAGTGATAAGAGTATACCACGCACGGCTATCATGGTACAACATTAGCTCTTGCAAAAAAAGCGAATGTTTGTTATCATATGCATGAATAAAGTTTATGCTTTAGTTAATGGAGCGAAAACGATATGAACACCGAATACTACCGAATTTTTCTTGAATGCGTACGCACCGGTAACCTAACGCAGGCTGCGGAAAACCTTGGATATACGCAGTCCGGGATAAGCCATATAGTTGCTCTGCTTGAAGCGGAATTCGGTTTTCCGCTGCTTTCAAGAAGCAAATCAGGAGTCAGGCTCACCCGTGACGGCGCGCGCATTGCCTCCCTCATGCGAGAGGTAATCAACCGTGATGAGCAGCTCCGGCAATCCGCCTCCGAAATCAACGGCCTGCGCTCCGGTAAGCTGTGCATTGGCTCAATAGAGAGCGTTGCGGTGCAGTGGCTGCCCGGTCTTATCAAGCGTTTCAACGAGATGCACCCGGATATCGAGATCAGCGTGATTGTCGGCGATTACAAGCGTATCGAGGATATGCTCACCGAAGAGATCGTGGACTGCGGCTTTATCAGCAGTGTAACTTCAAGGCAGTACCGCTTTATGTCCCTGTTTAAGGACGAATTCGTTGTGCTGTTCCCCGAAGGTCACCCTCTTGCAAACAGGGAATCGCTTACGCTTCAGCAGGTTGCGGAGCTTGACTTCATCGTTCCTTGTGAGGGAGCGAATTACGATATAGGACAGATATTCAGGCGTGAGGGTATTCGGCTTAATGTTAAGGCCGAGATCAATTCCGACTATGTGGCTATTGCAATGGTCAAGGCAGGTCTTGGCGTTACGATAATGCCGAAGCTTCTTATCAAGGGCATGGGCGATATCGGCCCGTCCGCAAGGCTTGAGCCGCGCTGCTTCCGCACCATCGGCATAGCGTATAAAAACGAAGGCTCGCTCTCCCCTGCCTGCAAGGCATTTATCGGCTTCGCCTCCGCCGAACTGTCCTCCCTGATTGACAGTCAAAGCTGTTTGCGGTAGAATTCATCAAAATCCCACAATAAGAGGATCCTCCTAGCCATGAAACTGATTCCGCTATTCAGCGGTTCCTCCGGCAATTCATCTCTGGTGGTTGCCGGCAATACCAAGCTGCTAATCGATGCCGGCATGACCGGAAAGGCGATCACTGCGGCACTGAACGAACTCGGGCTGCCGCCCAACGAGCTTTCCGCACTCCTTGTCACCCATGACCATATCGACCACACGAAGGGTGTGGGCGTAATGAGCCGCAAGTACGGAATTCCCGTCTATGCGAATTCCGGAACCTGGAGCGCAATGACGCAAATAATCGGTGATATTCCCCTGCGAAATGTCCGTTATTTCAATACGCGTGAGGATTTCTACATTGGCGACGTCAACATAACTCCCTTCCCGACGCCGCATGACGCCAAAGAATCGGTCGGCTTTACCATTGTCCATTCCGGCAGAAAGCTCCTTTATATGACCGATATCGGCTGCGTTCGTGAAGAGATGTTTGAACATGCAAAAAGCACCCACCTTGCCTTTATCGAGGCAAATCACGATGTCAACATGCTCAGACATGGTCCCTATCCCTATCCGCTCAAGCAGCGCATTTTATCGGACCGCGGGCACCTTTCCAATGAGAATTGCGGCAAGCTTTTGGTGAGGCTGCATTCGCTTGGCGTGAATGCCGCCATCCTTGCGCATTTGAGCAGCGAAAACAACACCCCCGATATGGCCTTTTCCACCGTGGTCTCCATACTTGAGGCGAATTCCATCTTTGATATGAAGCTTTGCGTCGCCGCGCGGGACTGCATAACCGGTATCTTTGAGGTTTGATATGAAGCTTAGGATAATAGCAGTCGGCAAGCTTAAGGAGAAATTCTACAGCGATGCCGTGGATGAGTTCAGAAAGAGGCTCTCCAGATATGCTGAGATCGAAATCGTAGAGATCACGGACGAAAAAGCTCCCGAAAGGCTGAGTGCCGCTGAGCTTGACCGGATAGTCATTGCCGAGGGCAAGCGCATACTCGACCGCATATCGGACAGCGAAACGGTGATCCTGACCGATCTTCGTGGCAAACAGCTTAGTTCGCCCGAGCTTGCAGAACGGATACAAGGCTTTATGCTGGACGGCAAAAGCCGTTTGACCTTCGTAATAGGCGGTTCAAACGGTGTTTCGCGTGAAGTATTCGACCGCGCCGACTTCCGGCTCTGCTTTTCAAGGATGACATTCTCTCATCAGATATTCCACATCATGCTATTGGAGCAGCTGTATCGTGCCTTCAAGATAATCAGCGGAGAACCGTACCATAAATAAATGCTGATAACGGGAATAAGAATACGCAAACAGACCGCCGGGCAATCCCGGCGGCCGATGTTTTATTATATGTCCTTTTATTCGCAATGATTGGACTCAAACCACGCCTTCGCATAGTCCGCAACGCCCGGAACTATGTTCTTGATATCGCAGCCGGTGGTATTCACGCAAAGATGATAGTTCTCCTTAGCGCCCCACTTTCCGCCTCCGACAAGCTGGCAGCGCCTGCGGCGGTTGTTGTCGATGCGATCGATATGCTTTCTCATCTGCTTTTCGGTCATGCTGCTGCCCTCCTTCTCACGAAGCATGCATCGGGCAAGCTTCGCTTTCATATCGGCATAGACAAACACGTTGAACGGATGATATGCGCGCAGTATCTCATCGGCGTTACGGCCGACGATTATGCAGTCCTCGCCCTTCTTGGCAATATCCAATATTACCCTGCGCTCGGTGGACAACAGGCGCGTCATATTCGACTGAGGCTCCGAAAACACCGCAATGCTGTTTCCGTAAGTGATGGGAAATTCCCAAAGCGAGCCGCTTTCGAGCATTCGTGAGACATATTCCTCATCCATATTGCTCTCTTTTGCTATGGCTTCGATTATTTCTCCATCGTAGTACCTGAATTTGAGCACATCGGCAAGGCGTTTGCCGACCTCTCTGCCCCCGCTGCCGAATTCACGGCTTATGGTGATTATTTTCATGTTCAAGTCCTCCCTGCGCTGTCTCCATATACATTATACGACACACATGAAGAATTGTCAATTCTTTTCTCGAACGATGCTTATTGAAAAAACCTTTGAAAAGCATTCATCCGAGTACAGACAAACGAAAGGGGCAAACATACCCCTTCCGCTGAAGTCAATTATTTAGAAGTTATATACGCGCCTTGCAAGAGTCTCGAACTCATCAACGAGCTTCTCATAAGAGCATATGCTCTTTTCCCAGAAGTCCTTCTTGGTAAGGTCGATACCTGCAACAAGTGCAGCGTCCTCGACGCTTGCGATGGGGGTCGTGTGGAGAAGCTTCTTATAAACGGGCACGAAGTCCTGACCCATCTCACGGTACTTGGCGTACAGGCCCCTTGCGAACAGACCGCCGAATGCATAGGGGAAGTTGTAGAATGATAAGCCTGAACTGTAGTAATGACCCTTGCACAGCCACATGTAGGGATGCAGATATTCGGGATCAAGGCCGTCTCCATATGCCTTCTTCTGAGCATCGAGCATGAGCTCGCAGAGCTTGTCGGCAAACATGAAGTCGCTCTCCCTGTTTTCAAATACAGAGGACTCGAACAGGAATCTTGAATAGATGTCGCACATTATCTGGGTAACATCCATCAGCTGGCTTTCGATAAGCGCAAGCTTCTCTTCATCTGTTTCGGCAGCATCGATCGCCGCCTCCATGACGACATTCTCATTGAAGGTGGAAGCGGTCTCTGCAACAGGCATGGAGTAATCGGTGTTGAGCGGACGGTGATCCTCAACATTGAGATTATGGAAAGCGTGACCAAGCTCATGCGCCAGGGTAACAACATCGCCAAGCATTCCGTCGAAATTGGTCAGAATACGGCTCTGGTTGTGGCCTTCAAGACTTGCGCAGAATGCGCCGCCGACCTTACCGTCACGGGGATAGAAATCTATCCACGCTTCATCAAACGCGCGCTGAACCATTCCTGCAAGATCGCTGTCAAAGCCCTTGAAGATATTAACAAGATAATCCCTTGCTTCCTCGGTGGTGAACTTCTTGCCCTCTCCCTTCTTGAGCGGCGCAAACATATCGTACCAGGGCATCCCATTCTTATGACCAAGTGCCTCGGCCTTAAGTTTCAGGTAACGCCTGAAGATGTCCATATGTTCATTCATAGCCTCGAGAAGAGCATCGAGGGTCTCACGGGTCATCCTTGCGTTGTAGAGCGCCTCGGCAAGGGGTGATTCAAAGCCGCGAAGCCTTGAGGAATTGATGACCTGGAGCTTGATGGAGTTAAGCGAGTACGCTACTGAATCCTTGATCTTCTCGTAGCATGCAAGCTCCGCTTCATATGCGTCCTTCCTCACAGATGGATCGGGATCATAAGCGAGGTTGCGGACTGAGCTCAGTCCGATCCGCTCACCGCGGTAATCGACTGCCACGGAGGATGTCAGGAAGCCCTGAAGATCGCTCCATGCCTGACCGCCGCTGATGTTATATAGCGCCATGATCTCCTCGCACTGCTCGTTAAGCATATGCTTGTTGTCGTCACGGAGGCAGTGGAGCAGATATTCATACTCCTTGAGTATGGGATCGCTATCGATGATATCGTCAAGGTTAGGAAGCTCCGCAATGTGCTTTTTGATTATGGTATCGGCCTTTGTAGTGGCACTCATCTTGCCCATGAGTCTGCCGATACAGGAAGCCGCTTCGGCATCCTTCGTATTCGCGCTTGAACGCAAGCTTGCATAAGAGAACAGATCACGCACGAGCCTGTTAAACTCCTCACCCAATGTGATATAGCTGAGGACTGCCTCCTTGCCGTCCATGTCCTTGATCTTTTCCGCAAGTTCGTTGTTGCGAGCGACCAGCTCGTCGACCTTTGCAAAGTCCGATACGAACTTCGGATCGTCAAAGCCCTTATAGAGTTCATCCAATGACCATTCAGAATTCATAATGTTATCTCCTTATTATATTGACTTATTCTTTTGCTGCAAGTGCGATTATCGCATCTGCTATCATCAGGGCGTTGAACACGAGTTCATCAACGCCGATATACTCGTTAGGCATGTGCACAGGGCCGGAAATACCTGCCTGTTCGCAGCCGAAAGCCACGGCGTTTGGGAATGCGCGGGCATAGGTGCCGCCGCCGATGGCAAGAGGTTCTTCCCTCTTCCCGGTGCGCTCGGCATAAACGTCGAGAAGCTTGCTCACAAGCTCGCTGTCGGCAGGAATGAAATGTCCAAGCTGGATCTTTTCATGGGTGACCACGGGATCGAAGTCCGCAAGTGCGCTGAGCAGCTTGACCCTGACCTCGTTCATGTCAAGGCTGATCGGGCAGCGGAAATCAACGGAGATCTCAAAGCCGTTTTCGTCCCAGCAGATAACTCCCGGATTCATGGTCAGGCGGCCGCTGTCGTCCTTGCAGTCCAGGCCAAGGCTCTCTCCATGCATATCGAACTTGAAGCAGTTTTCAAGAATGCCTATCGTCCTTGCGTCCTCTCCTTCAAGGGGGAGGCTGTTGAGCAGGCAGAATGCCGCCTGCATGGCGTTCTTGCCGCATTCCGGCATGGAGCCGTGAGCATCAAGGCCCACGATAAGTATCTCGGTGCCTCCGCTTACCGCGGTAAGCTCGATCTCAAAGCCCTTGGAGAGCAGCGGACTTACATGCTTCTCAACCTCATCTATGGCAATTGGGGCAAACGCCTTGACCTTGCCGCAGACAACGTTGGCCCTGGTGCCGCCGTTGATGCGCACGTTGGTCTTTGCAGCGCACTTTACGGTCAGGTGGGTAATGCCCTTTTCGGAATTAACGACGGGATAATCGGCATCGGGAGAGAAGCTCATGGTGGGGATCTCGGCAACCTCTCTGTAATGGTTCATGCAGCCCCAGCCGGTCTCCTCGTTGGTGCCAAGGATGATGCGTACTCTGCGGCGCATGGGAACGCCTGCAGCCTTGATGGCAGCCAGCGCATAGATTGCGGAGATAGCCGGACCCTTATCGTCCAGCGCACCCCTGCCGTAAATCCTTCCGTCGGCAAGCTCCGCCGCATATGGTGGATAATTCCAGCCCTCGCCCTCGGGAACGACATCGAGATGGGCAACAACGCCAAGCATCTCCTCACCTTCGCCGTAGTCGATGCAGCCGGCATAGCCATCGAGATTGGAGGTTTCAAAGCCGAAGCGCTTGCCAAGCTCCAGAGCATGGACGAGCGCATCCCGGACGGCTGCCCCAAACGGCGCACCCTCTCCGGCCGGCTCTGCTTCAACGCTCTTAAAGCGGATGCTCTCGCGCACGGACTCCACCAGCTCATCCTTGTGAGTCAAAATATAGTTGTCAACTGCTTTATTCATTATCGTAATTTCCTTTCCGATAGGTTCGGTGATGAATCCGAACATAGCAAAATGTTTCAGCAGTATAATTATACAGCAGTATTTTCCTTTTATCAATAGCTCCTACAGCGAAAAGCATTCACAACTTCGGGAAAAAAGCGGCAGCTTCCGTTATTTGTGGTGCTTGAAAAACAAATCAAGCGCCCCGGGAAAGAGGCGCTTAATATATATACAATTTTTACAGTCCCATGGACATTCTCATTACTGTAACGGCATCTGCGGTGTTGACAGTGCCGTCGGAATTAACATCGGCCAACGGAAGCAGCTCCTCGGAAAGGCTGACAAGTCCCATTCCGTGCCTTATTATCAGCACGGCATCGGAGCTCGTAATCAGGCCGTCTCCATTCACGTCTCCGATGATCGGTTCTTCCGCTCCGCCGCCCATGGTCGCACTGATGAGAACATCATCAAGGACTATTCCGTATTGGTCGGTGACATCACGATGAACAAAGGCGATGTTTACATCCTCATAGCCTGCAAACTGCGTCAGGTCAAAGCTGTATTCATGCCATTCGCCGTCCGAAAGAGTGATGGATCCCAGCTCTGCAAGCTCATACAGATCATATCCACCGTAAAAATTCTCCTCTATTGAGACGAGCAGCACGTCAATATGTTCAAAGCAGTATTCATCATCCATAGAATAGAGCCAGAAGCTTAGCGTTGCCTCGCTCACGCCCTCGGGAATGGTGAACTCGGGGGTACACGCCTGATTATCCGGAGTGAGCGCTCCACCCCAATCGAGATACGAATAGGAATAAATTGCACCGGGCGCATCATGTCCGTAAGCCGTGCCCCATTCCCAATAGTTGCCGTCACCGTCAAAATCATCATTCCACCAATCATCGGGCTGCGCAGAAAAATCTTCACAATATATTGTAAAGCTTTCACCTGGCTGTGGGGGCGGTGTGGGTGTGGGAGGCAGTATTTCTTCGCCGGTTATCTCCACATTATCGAGGTAACCGCAGTCCTCTCCGGCGCTGACTGTGGAGTCCTTCACATAGATCCATTCAAATGTATAAGTTCCTGCTTCTTCCGCTGTCCATACATAGTGCTGCCAGCCAAGCGGAGTGTTTTCCTCAGTGCTGTGAATGAAATCCATGTATTCACCGTCGACTGCAAAGCCGAGATAATCTCGAGGAATCAGGGTCGTATATGCTTCGGAGTCCACATTCCAATCGAATTCAAGGCTCTGACCCTCACCAACATATGCGGTCAGACTTACGGAAGAATCGGTGGAATGGCAGCCTCTGTTGCCGCTCATCGCTGCGGTTCTGCCGTCAATGCTTACGACCTGCCAGGGGTATGCGCCATCATTGATGAAGCTCAGGCTTCCGCCCGATGCATTGAGAGCAATATCGAGTGCAGAGTCCGCAATCGAAGCCATGCTCACGATACCAAGCAGCAGCGCAAGCAGCACCGAAAGCCATATTATGGTTCTCTTTTTCATGTTTTCCTCCCATGGTTTTACTTAATGCAAGTATATCACTCGGGAGAAGGATTGGCAAGTTCTTATCTTAGAAGTCGACCGGGGTATCGTAATAGCAGCATTTTAGCAGCTCTTCCATCTGTCGGACATCGATCTTCCTTGGGTTCGAGAGCGTGCAGGCATCCGCAACTGCATTTTCTGCGATATGCGGCAGGCGTTCAAGGAATACCTGCTCCGGAATAAAGCCGTACTCAACGGGCTCGCAGTTCTTGCCGCAGCGTTTGAGACAGTGCGGAATGTTGAGCTTTACGCAAAAGCTGCGAATGAATTCGATAAGTGCGGCGATCTTTTCGCCGGCAGTGATGAACCTGTCGCATATGCCCATGCGGCATGCTATCTCGCAATACCGTTCGCAGGCTGTTTCGTCCTTGGCATTGAAAGCTATGACCTTGGGAAGGTACATGGCATTTGCTGCGCCATGGATAATATGCGCGCCGTAGTCGGAGAACGCCGCTCCGGTCTTATGCGCCATCGAGTGCGTAATGCCGAGCAGCGCGTTTGAAAACGCCATGCCTGCCAGACACTGAGCGTAATGCATGCGCTCACGGGCTTCCAAGTCCCCATTATACGAAGGAACAAGATATTCCTCCGCCATCTCTATCGTCTTCATAGCAAGCGGATCCGTAAAATCGCTGTGCGCTGTGGACACATATGCCTCTATCGCATGAGTAATGGCATCCATTCCTGTGTGAGCTATCAAATGACGCGGAAGGGAGTTTACGAGTTCAGGATCTACTATTGCCACATCGGGCGTTATCTCGAAATCGGCAAGCGGATACTTGATTCCTTTTTCGTTGTCGGTGATGACCGAAAATGCAGTAACCTCCGTAGCTGTGCCGGAGGTGGACGAAACGGCGCAGAATTTTGCCTTGTTTCGGAGCTTGGGCATTCCGAATACCCTGCACATCTCCTCAAAGCTCGTTTCGGGATGCTCGTACTTGACCCACATGGCCTTCGCCGCGTCTATGGGCGAACCGCCTCCGATAGCCACTATCCAATCCGGCTGAAACGCCTTCATTGCCTCAGCACCGCGCATGACGGTCTCCACGGATGGATCGGGTTCAATGCCGGAGTAGATCTTGACTTCCATGCCTGCTTCGGTAAGATAGCCGACCGCTTTATCAAGGAAGCCCTGCTTTTTCATGCTTTCTCCGCCAACGCAGACCATTGCCCTCCTGCCATTAAGCTGTTTGAGCGCTTCAAGAGAGCCCGCTCCATAGTATATATCCCTTGGGAGAGTGAATCTGTTCATAAATGACCTCCATACGAAAATAATTCTCTCTAAAAGTCTTTCACCCTGATATGCTTTTTATACCGAAAAAGCATACGCAGCAAAGCATTTGTATGTTTGGGCATTTTTCCTTCTCACCTCTCGGTTTCTTAATGCTGGTTCTCCGATTTTTTTCGTAAAATCCATTGACATTTATCTATATGATGTGTATAATGATCCCAACGAAGATGTCCGAAGGAGGAGTTGACCGATGAACGAAAAGCAAACAGCCATTATCTTCAAAGCATTTTGCGATGAAAACCGCATACGCATCATTGGTCTGCTCCGCACCGGAGAGAAATGCGCTTGTGAGCTGCTTGAAAGGATGAGCATTACTCAACCGACGCTTTCGCATCATATGAAGATCCTTTGTGACTCCGGCATTGTAGTCGGACGCAAGGAGGGCAAGTGGATGCATTACTCCATTTCAAAGGAGGGGGCTGAACTTGCCGAAAGCTGCTTAAAGGAACTCACTGCTCTCGAAAATGTTGCATCCGATCGGCCGTGCTGTGAGAACTGATGTGCTCCATCAATCCGTCGGCACGGCTTTTTCGCTGACGAACGCATTGATATATCTAAATATGTTTATTGAGAAGAGGTGTTGCCTGTGCAAACATTTAAATCAATTTGGGATTTCATTCAGAATGAAATCTTGGGCATGAGCTGGCTCAATCGGCTTATTGGCTCGCTCCTGAGCGCCTGTGGGCTTGATACATCAAGCAGGCTTGGAGGCAGCGTTCAGTTTTTCCTTTTTGATATCATAAAGATCATGGTGCTGCTTGGCATTCTGATCTTTGTCATCTCATATGTTCAGTCCTTCTTCCCTCCCGAAAGAACGAAAAAGATCCTCGGGAGATTTCACGGAATAGGCGCGAATATTCTCGGAGCGCTTTTAGGCACCGTAACCCCCTTTTGCTCCTGTTCGTCCATTCCGCTGTTTATCGGCTTCACAAGCGCAGGATTGCCGCTTGGAGTGACCTTTTCCTTCCTTATCTCCTCGCCCATGGTAGATCTAGGCAGTCTTGTTTTGCTCATGAGCATTTTCGGATGGAAAGTCGCTGTTATCTATGTTGTACTCGGCCTGGTGATCGCCGTTGCCGGAGGCATGCTGATAGAGAAGCTTAAGCTTGAGGACCAAGTGGAGGACTACATACGAAACGGCCGATCCATTGATCTCCCTCAAGAGGAGCTGCATTTCAAGGACCGTATTGAATATGCGCTTCGACAGGTCGCATCCACAGCAAAGAAGGTCTTTCCGTATGTTCTTATCGGAGTCGGCATCGGTGCGCTCATCCATAACTGGATCCCAGAGTCATTGGTCGTCAGTGCGCTTGGCGGCAGCAATCCGTTTGGCGTGCTGCTCGCGGTCGCTGCAGGGATCCCAATGTATGCGGATATTTTCGGCACGATACCGATAGCCGAAGCGCTGCTTGCAAAGGGAGCACTGCTGGGCGTTGTGCTGTCCTTTATGATGGGGGTTACCACCCTGTCGCTGCCGTCAATGATCATGCTGAGAAAGGCGGTGAAGCCCAAGCTGCTGGCCGTTTTCATAGCTGTCTGCACCGTCGGCATAATCATTGTCGGTTACTTTTTCAACCTAATTCAGCCTATAATTATTTAGATATTCGGAGGCATTATCATGACACTGATCACTCTCAAGAAAAAGAAATCGGAAATCAAACGTCCCTCATCCTGCACCTGCGGCTGCCAAATGGATTCCGGCGAAAACCTATCCGCAGAACCGCCCCATGAAGCTAACGGTCGTATAAGCTGCATAAAGGTGTTAGGCTCAGGCTGCGCAACCTGCCACAAGCTGTTCGAGAATGTTAAGGAAGCCGTGAATGAAATGGGCCTGTCCGCTGATATCGAGTACATCACCGACATGGCGAAGGTCATGGAATACGGCGTTATGAGTATGCCTGCCCTTGTTGTTGATGAAAAGGTCATCTCAATGGGCAAGCTGTTAAAAGCTTCGGAGATAATAAAGCTCCTTGGAAAGCTGAATTAACACTCAGTTACAGCAGAACTATGTGCGGAGACAGCTATATCGAAAGCGATGAAGCTTGTCTCCGCATCATTCGAACGCATTTTCTTCCTATAAAGTTTGTTCAGTTCTTCTCACAGAATAAGTTTAAGTGAAACCATATCCTGATACATATTTTTCGACGCAATAGGAATGGAATCATAAATCCTTACGCATTTTTCTGTCAATACCAACGAATACGGAAAGTGCGATAAGCGCGATACCCGAACCGATCATGATCCATTGTAACGGGACTTTGTCTGCCATCGGCCCAAATATTGCCATTCCAATAGGTAAAAAGCCGGAATACATTGCGCCAAGAAGCCCGAATACACGCCCCTGCATGGACACTTCGGCCTTTTCTTGAATCAATGTAGCTGTCGCTGTCTGAACCGTGGTGATTGCCACACCATAAATCGCCATCAATGCAAGATACAGGGCAAATTGTTTTGACAATCCCATGGCGATCGCCAGTGAACCAAAAGCCAGCAGCCCCACGGAAATGGTTCTTACACGACTCTTAAATCCGCCCCATGTACTCATAAGCAGTCCGCCGACTACCATTCTGATAAATCCGGATAGTTCCACTGCCGTCAAATACCAATAGGTCTCTCCGTAGACACGGCTCACCAACAGCTGAGAAAGAAACCCTGCCGGAACACACAGAAAAATAAAAAGCCCATAGACAGTCAGCACTTTCCCGATAAGTTTATCCGAAAGGGTGTACTTAATTCCTGCTTTCATATCGGCTAACACGGAATTCTCTCTATTTTGGATCGCCTGCTTCGGGATCATCACAGCAGAAAGCAACCCGATGCCTACAATTGCAGTTGCTGCATCTATTAAAAGAGTTGACCCTAAAGTGCTTATGGTCAGCAATGCCCCGGCTGCTGCAGGGGCTGCAAACTGAACGACGGACTGCATCGTAGCATTTATTCCGTTATAGCGCATTATCTGCTCCTCCGGCACGAGCTGCGGGATCGCTGCGTTAACTGCCGGTGTCTGAATGCCTGCTCCTAAAGAACGTATTACCGACATGACAAGCAGTCCGCCAAGGACGACGGATCCATCCGTGATATGTGGAATCGCCACTGCCATCAGAAGTGTTACAAGCGCTATCACTGAATCGGCGCCGATAATCAGTTTTTTTCTGCTGTGACGATCCGCCCACACTCCTGCGACAAAGGATATCAAAAACTGCGGCAGATACGAGCATACGGTGAATGCTGCGATCCAAACTCCCGATGATGTCTGAATCGTCACATACCATACGACCGCCATTTGCACGAGAGTAGATCCAAACAAAGTGATACACTGACTAATCAGAAACAGCATTGCTTGGTTTTTCCGTTTGTTTTGTTTTTCAGCCATGATTCTTATCTCCTTTCATTTTTGCTTCAAAAGCATACCACCAATGAAAACATTGGTGGCAAAATGGAGGGTTATAAAAATCTGGCTTTCATTTCTTGCAGCATGGATAAGATTTTACAAGCATTTTCCTCTGCGGCGGATAAGGATATGATAAGCCTGTCACAGACAGAAATAATATCTGCGTCCTGTTTTGGAGTATTCAGAATCGTCTCAATATCCGAATCCGGATCTTCAGATAGCTGCCTCAGCATCTGTAATATTGCCTCTAAAGAATAGTTTGCACATCTTAAGGTTCGAATAATTATTAGTTTCCGTATATCCTCATCCGTATAAACACGATAACCGTTCTGTTTTCTCTTGACGGTGATAAGGCCGTTCATTTCCCAATTCCTTAATGAATCCACTGAAATGTCCAAGTATTCGGATACTTCTTTTCTTTTGAAACATCGAGAAGTTTCCGGCACGCCGCCTGACAGAATACGCTTCACGATTTCAATTGCCTTTTCGGCATTCGTGCGTTCCTGTTGAAGCTGCCGAAGGTAATCTTCCGTAAGCGAAATAGCTGTATTGAAATCGCCGGCTGCCGATGCTTTGACCGTTTGAATTATCTTCTTTCTCAACCCATTCTGCAAGACTTCAACCTGAAGAGCAAGTCGGGCGAGCTTGAATTGTTCGATATGAAAATCCGTAAATATCCTGTATCCGTTAGGCTTTCGTTCCGGTTTTGGGATTAGTCCCAGTTTCTCGTATAGGCGAACTGTATTTGGATGTACTCCTATTATGCTTGCGACCTCTGCGGTTCGATATGTTTTCATTTGGCGATCATCTCCGTTTCCAAACTCATGATACCATAGTGCCAAAGTCCGGTGTTATAATGGAGGGTTTATGCAAAAAAATCATTCTCAGTGTTAATGACTCCTAAGCTTTTCTTTAGACAGACAGGAGTACAGAAAAGTTCAGCTGCACAGAATTATTAAAAAGAAAAAGCACGATGGTTCGAATACCAACGGTACCAAACTATCGTGCTAACTTGGTCTGGGTGAGAAGATTCGAACTTCCGGCCTCTTGAACCCCATTCAAGCACGCTACCAAACTGCGCTACACCCAGATGTCCTAACGAACAGGCAGTATTTTATCACCAATATTCTGCCTTGTCAACCCCTATTGTCAATATATTGTGCTTCCGGGAGAACGCATTGCGCGCCCCCGGAAGCTTGCGCATTATTTCTTTTCGCTCTCTCGGATCTCTCCGTCGATGGTAGCTTCAACGGGAGCGTCCTCGATACTTGCAATTGCCTGCTTGGTGAATACAAGGCGTGCCTTGTCGGGGCCTACGCTGACGATGACAACGTCGTCCTGAACCTTGGTGACCGTGCCGTAAATACCGCCAATGGTGCGGACGCGGCTGCCGGGCTTGATATCGTCGAGCATCTGCTGATACTGCTTCTGGCGCTTCTTATTGGAGCGTGAGGAGACGATGAGCATAACGACAATTGCGACGACCATGATGATAAGGAAGCCGTAGCTGGCAAGGAAGCTCTCGGTGTTGGCCGCAGAATCCGTCGCGCAGAAGCTCAGATTTGTTCTGAAGAAATTGATGATGTTCATATTTTTACCTTTCTCATGTGTAAAGCGTTACATGCACGGCAGAGCGCAAACCTATCGATAGCATCCATGCCCAATGCATCAGTTTAAGTATATGGCAAAAGGAAGCTTTTGTCAAGAAATACAGACGCATATCGGAGCAAAAAATTTGAGAACAATTTGCCGAAAGCGTGAGTACGGATGAGTATAGGCTCATTTCTCCGATTAAAATGCACCTTTGGCAGCCGTTCAGCGCAGCAATCCCCTTTTTCTCCGAAAAATATAATTAAATTACGGTTGAATTATCGGCGCATTGGGTATATAATAATTACGCACCCTTATTAGACAAGGGGAAAAGAAACCATCATTCAGGAGGATTTCAGAATGCCACTTGTTACCAGTACCGAAATGTTCAAAAAGGCATACGAGGGCGGTTATGCCATCGGCGCTTTCAATGTCAACAACATGGAGATCATCCAGGGCATTACCGAGGCTGCTAAGGAGGAGAACGCTCCCCTGATCCTTCAGGTCAGCTCCGGTGCAAGAAAGTACGCAAACCACACCTATCTGATGAAGCTCATCGAAGCAGCAATAATCGAAACAGACCTTCCCATCTGTGTACATCTCGACCACGGCGATACCTTTGAGCTTTGCAAGAGCTGCATTGACGGCGGCTTCACCTCCGTTATGATCGACGGAAGTCACCATTCATTCGAAGAAAACATCGCTCTTACCCGTAAGGTTGTTGAATACGCTCATGACCACGGCGTAGTCGTCGAGGGCGAACTTGGCAGGCTCGAAGGCGTCGAGGATGACGTAAAGGTATCCGCAGAGGACGCAAGCTATACCAATCCCGCTCAGGTTCAGGAATTTGTCGAGCGCACCGGAGTAGACAGCCTCGCAATTGCGATCGGCACCAGCCACGGCGCATACAAGTTCAAGCCCGGCACCAAGCCCCAGCTCCGCTTTGACATTCTTGAAGAGGTTGAAAAGCGCCTGCCCGGCTTCCCCATCGTGCTCCACGGTGCAAGCTCCGTTATCCCCGAGTTCGTTGAGATGATCAACACCCACGGCGGTAATATGCCCGACGCTATCGGCGTGCCCGAGGATATGCTCCGCAAGGCTGCAAGCATGGCAGTCTGCAAGATAAATATCGACAGCGACCTCCGTCTTGCCATGACCGGAACCATCCGCAAGTATTTCGCAGAGCATCCTGCGGACTTTGACCCCCGTCAGTATCTCAAGCCTGCAAGGGCAGCCATCAAGGAAATGGTTCGTCATAAGCTCGTTGACGTCCTTGGCTGCAACGGCAAGGCATAAACATCTTTTGAAAGCACGTGATGGTGTACGGCAAGTCCGTACACCATGCTTTGCATATCGGCAAACCCACCGCAAAAATTACTTCCCTAAAAGGAGATATACATGCCAGAACAACCCCTTGAGTCCATCGTGCTTTACGATGAGGACGAAAACGAAATTGAATTTGATATTATGGACAAGCTCGTCTATAAGGGCGAAACCTACTATGTGCTTCTACCCGTGGACTATGACAGCGATGACGTGGAATTCGTCATTCTGCGCGAGCTTCCGTGCGAGGACGGCGAAACGGCTTTGGTAGGCATTGATGATGAAGCCACCCTGGACGCCGTATTTGACGAGTACAAAAAGCACCAAAACATACAGGACTGAGCTTTTGCCTGTGAGTGAGAAAGGAGACAAATGAGCATTACGAGCAAACGAAACCTCACCATGATGACCGACCTCTACGAGCTCACCATGATGTATGGTTATTATAAGACGGGCCTCAGCGGCAATAAGGGCGTATTTGACCTGTTCTTCCGAAATACCAATTCCAATTCCTCATATGCTGTCATGGCCGGCACAGAATCGCTCATCGATTACATTCAGAACCTTCATTTTTCGGAGGAGGATATCGCATACCTCCGTTCGCTGAATCTGTTTGACGAGGGTTTTCTTGAGCTTCTCCGAAACTTCCGTTTTACCGGAGAGCTTTACGCCATGCCCGAAGGCACGCTCGTCTATCCGTATGAGCCGCTTGTACGGGTTATCGCACCGATACTTGAAGCGCAGCTCATCGAGACTGCACTTCTAAATATTGTTAATCATCAAACGCTGATTGCTACCAAGGCCAACAGGATATGCTACGCTGCCAACGGCGAAAACGTCATGGAATTCGGCCTCAGGCGCGCACAAGGCCCGGATGCTGCCAATTACGGCGCAAGGGCTGCAATGATCGGCGGATGCTCGAGCACGAGCAATGTCCTTTGCGGACAGCTCTTCGGCGTGCCGACCGCAGGCACTCATGCGCACAGCTGGGTTATGAGCTTCCCATCGGAGCTTGACGCTTTCCGCGCCTATGCGGAGATATTCCCCCAAGCCTGCATGCTGCTTGTGGACACCTATGACACCTTGAGGAGCGGCGTGCCAAACGCAATTACGGTTTTCAATGAACTGCGCGCAAAAGGATATGAACCCATTGGTATCCGCCTTGATTCCGGCGACCTTGCTTATCTTTCCAAGCGCGCAAGGGCAATGCTGGATGAAGCAGGCTTTCCCAATGCAAAGATATGCGCAAGCGGTGATCTGGATGAAAACGTAATCGATAGTCTTCATATGCAGGGCGCAAGGATAGACCTTTGGGGCGTCGGAACTAAGCTCATCACCTCTGATGACCGTCCTGCGCTCGGCGGAGTGTATAAGATGGCCGCGGAAATAGTGAACGGAGATGTCATTCCCAAGATTAAGATCTCCGAAAATGCCTTTAAGATCACCAACCCTGGCATAAAGACCGTATATAGGATCTATGATAAAGATCGTATGGCTATCGCAGATCTCATTGCGCTTAGGGACGAGGAGTTTGACACAAGCAAGCCCCTGACGCTCTATCATCCTGAGTACACTTACAAGCGCAAGACGATTACCGATTATACCATGCGTGAGCTGCTCGTTCCCATCTTTATCGATGGTGAGCTTGTCTACGACTGCCCGAGCATGGCGGAGATACAGCGCTATGCGAAAAACGAGATGGACTCACTTTGGGAAGAGAGCAAGCGTCTTTTGAATCCGCAGCTCTACAAGGTTGACCTCTCCGATAGGTTGTATGAGCTAAAGAGCAGGATGATCCACGAACACCGAGAGATGATACAGGATGATTAGGCGCTTTTCGATTGGCATATTGCTCATAATGGTCTCCGTTTTGGCAATCGGCTGTATCAACGTCACGCCGCAGCTTGACCCCGGCATCACTCCCGCGCCCACGGTGACGGCTTCTCCGGAAAGCCCTACTCCGGAATATACTGAACAGCCAAGCTCTTCCGTCTCCGATGACAACACTGATGCACTGGGCAATGTTATTATCGGCAGCGAGCATTTTGAGCAGTACCTCCGTTTTAAGGATATCCGCGTGTACGAGGTTTACGGCGATACCTTTATGGACTGCATCGTGGTAAACAGCTATCCCAGCATCCTTGTTTGCGGCATCAGCATTGAGTTTTACGATGATGACGGACAAATATTAGCTTCCGCCGTCATTCAGTCGCCAACCGGCTCATATCTCCTCACCCTTCCAAACGGTGAGACCCATTTGTACGCAACCATTCCAACGGATTCGGTGCTTACGGATAAGGAATTCGTCTTTGTATTTGACGATACCATGCCGGTTTCTCCGATAGAGTGAACGAAGCATATTTTACGGCATACGAATCGGGCAGTGAGCAAAACGCTCACTGCCCTATCTCGTTATTCCAAAGAAATGTTTCCATGTCTACATGCCCATCTGTGAACTCCACTCCCTCGGCAGAAAGCAGTTCTATCTGGCGGTTCTCTCCTCCGAAGGCAAAGGCTTTGCTTGGATAGCCCTCACGGTTCACCACCCTATGACACGGGATATGCTTAGGATCGGGATTCACATGCAGCGCATAACCCACGACCCGTGACCATCGCGGATTTCCGGCGAGCGCGGCTATCTGACCATAGGTTGCGACCCTGCCGGGCGGAATCCGCTTTACGATCTCATAGATTTTTTCAAATGTTGTCATATGCTTTGATCGGGCTGCCGCCAAGCGGCAGCCCCCTCCTGTTTCATTAAGACAGTTCAAACGCTCCGGTGTAGAGCCGGTAATATCTTCCCTTTTCTCCGATAAGGCTTTCATGGCTTCCGCGCTCGATGATCCTGCCATGCTCAAGCACCATTATGGCATCCGAATTTCTAACGGTGGAGAGCCTGTGCGCTATGACGAACACCGTCCTGCCGCGCATGAGCTCATCCATTCCACGCTCGATAAGTGCTTCCGTACGGGTATCGATGCTGCTTGTGGCCTCATCGAGTACGATAACAGGCGGATCCGCAACTGCGGCGCGCGCTATTGCCAAAAGCTGACGCTGACCCTGCGAGAGGTTTTCGCCATCGTTTTCAATCATGGTATCATAGCCGTTTGGCAGATGCATGATAAAGGAATGTGCATTCGCAAGCTTGGCGGCATGAACTATCTCGTCATCCGTTGCATCCTGTTTGCCGTAGCGTATGTTTTCCCTAACCGTTCCCGTGAACAGATGGGTATCCTGAAGCACCATAGCAAGGCTTCGCCTCAGATCATCCTTTTTAATATCCGTGAGCGCAATGCCGTCATAGGTTATCTCGCCCTGCTGTACGTCGTAGAATCGGTTCAGCAGATTAGTGATAGTGGTCTTGCCTGCGCCGGTCGAACCGACAAACGCGATTTTCTGCCCCGGCTCGGCATATAGGCTGATGTCGTCAAGCACCGTCTTTTCGCCGTCATAGCTGAAAGTAACATCCTTAAAGCGAACATCGCCCCGTACTCGTGTCAGTTCCTCCGGATGCTCTGCGCTTTCAATGCTTCCGTCCGATTTCTCAACCGCCTCGGTCCACGCAGGACATTTCCATGCCCAAATATCGGTACGCTCTGCACACTCGCTCAGGCTTCCGTCCTCATTGAGCTTGGCGTTAACGAGGGTGACCCTTCCGTCGTCCTCCTCCGGCTGCTCATCAAGAAGCTTGAAGATACGCTCTGCGCCTGCAAGCGCGGAAAGGATCGAGGTGAACTGCTGACTCAGGCTTGTGATGGGCTGGGCGAAATTTCTTGTGTACTGAAGGAAGGTGATCAACTGGCCTGCGGTCAGCGTGAGCACTGCGGGATAGTTTCCGCTTGCTGCGGCGATTATCATGAGCGTTCCCAATATCGCGGTGATAGTGTAGTGGACATAGCTCAGGTTTCCCATTATCGGCATCAGGCTTCCCGACCACGTATTTGCGCCGGCTTCCGCTTTGCGAAGGTTATTGTTGATCTCGTCAAAATCCCTCTCGACCCTGTCCTCACGGCAGAATACCTTGACGACCTTCTGTCCTTCGGTCATTTCCTCAATATAGCCGTTTGCCTTGCCGAGAGCCTTTTGACGCTTCCGAAAATACGCGCTGCTGCGCTTGCTTATCGCCTTTACGACGACGAGCATCAAAGCGAGCATCAGTATTGCGACAAGGGTCAATGCAGGGCTGAGTACTATCATCATGATAACAACGCTTATTACCCTGAAAAAGCTGTTGATGATCTGCGGAATGCTTTGGCTAACCATCTCACGCATACTATCCGTATCGTTTGTATAGCTGCTCATAATCTCGCCGTGGGTATGCTTATCGAAATACCTAATGGGCAGTTTCTGCATCCTTGCGAACATCTGCTTGCGGATATCGTTCAGCACACCGGTGGATACGCTCACCATTATCCTGGAATAAGCGTATGAGCAGATTAAACCCACGGCATAAACCACTGCCATCTTAGCTATTGCCTTACAAAAGCTTGGCCATGCGGCATCCGTCCTTCCGTTCTGAACCATGGGCGTAATATGGTCATCTATCAGCGTTTCTATCTGCGCAGTCCCGTACACATTTGCAAGGGCCGTGATGATGATGCATATCGCAACCAAGATAAGCGTAACGGCATATGGCTTGAAGTATGAGAACAGCCTTGCAAAGGTCTTTTTTGCGTTTTGGGGCCTTGCAAAATTATTCTGACCGCCATGCGGTCCCTTAACGGGCTTTGCTTCCTTTGTCATTCCGTTTCGCCTCCCCTCATCTGAGATTCATAAACCTCACGGAAAATATCGTTGTTCTTGAGCAGGTTTTCGGGTGTATCCATCGCAACCAGCCTGCCGTCGTCGATTACCATTACCCTATCCGCATCGATCACAGAGGCAATGCGCTGGGCGATAATAAATGTCGTCGTACCCTTGAGTTCGCTTCTCAATGCGGTTCTTATCGCCGCATCGGTTGCAGTATCACAGGCACTCGTGGAGTCATCCAATATAACTACCTTCGGATTCTTTAGCAACGCTCTTGCGATACAAAGCCTTTGCTTTTGACCGCCGGATACATTCACACCGCCCTGTCCGAGATCGGTCTGATAACCGTTAGGGAAGCTCATAATGAAATCATGGGCCTGCGCTTCACGGCAAGCGCGCTCTATCTGCTCCTGCGTAGCGTTCTCATTGCCCCACCTCAGGTTTTCTTCTATCGTACCGCTGAACAGCAGATTGGTTTGAAGCACCATTGCCACGCTGTCGCGCAGTGTATGGAGCTTATACTCCCTGACATCCCTTCCGCCTACGCGAATGCTGCCATCCAGCACATCATAGAGCCTCGGTATCAGCTGGACGAGAGTTGTCTTAGCCGAACCTGTGCCTCCGATTACGCCTATAGTCTCGCCGGGCTTGACCTTGAAGCTGACATCTGTCAGAGTAAGGTTATCGGCATTTTTGCTGTAAGAGAAGCTGACATGATCGAATTCCACGCTGCCGTCGAGAACGGGAACATCATCGATAACACAGCTGTCATCGATGTCTATTTCCTCATCCAAGACCTCCAGTATACGTTTCTGAGAAGCCTTTGTCATAACAAAGCTTGCGAAAATCGCAGACAGCATCATGACGCTTGAAAGGATCTGCCCAATATATGCAATAAAGCCTGAAAGATCGGATACCGACATGTTTCCGCCAACGATGAGCTTGCCGCCAAAGAAGCAGACAGCTATCATTGCTGCGTAGAACACCATCTGTGTCAGAGGATTCATCCATACGATTATCTTTTCAGCGCTCATCTGAGCCTTTTTAAGGGTATCGCAGGCATCATTGAAGCTGACAGTTTCATAATCGCCCTTTACATATGCCTTGACGACACGGATTGCGATAAGGTTCTCCTGCACCTTTGCGTTCATCAGATCGAGCTTGTTGAGCATCTTTTCAAACAGCGGATAGGCATTTGACATCACAAGCCACATGATTAGCATCATCAGCGGTATTGCGACAACGAACACCATCGATAAGGTTAGATTGATATTCGCCGCAAAGATAAACGCCGCTACCATTATAACGAAGTTTCTCACAAGCATCCTTATGCACATGACATACAGCATTTGAATATTGCTGACATCGGTAGTAAGCCTTGTAATAAGGCTTGCGGTCGAGAACTTGTCGACATTTGCGAACGAGAAGGATTGCACCTTCTTGAACAGCATGTTGCGCAGATTGTACGCAAATCCCGTTCCTGCTACGGCAGAGAACCTGGCGCAAAGCGAGCCCGAAAGCAGCGCTGCCAACGCCATGACAAGCATCGCCAATCCAATACGCACTATCGCGCCCATATCCGGGCCTGCATCACTCAAGCCCTCGGCTATTAGCTTGGTCATTAGAAACGGGATAAGTATCTCAAGCGTGCCCTCGATGAGTATCATTACCGATGCTCCTATCGAAGGCGCAACATATCCCTTGACCGCAGGCATCAGCTTCGAAATAGTGCCTGCATTCTTTTTCCTTTTATTTTTAGATGTCATCAGACGATAATCTCCTCCTATTCCTCATCTGTTCCCTCGGACTTAGCCTTGCCGTCATTGTTCATCACCAGCATCATAAGTTCGGGAACCTCCAATGAATCGGTCGCAGGATTTTCGAAATTGGCAATCATTCTATCGACATATCCCTTGATCGTTTCCTTTTCCTCATCGGTGAAGCCCTGCAGCAGTCTTTCTTCCGTTTCCATAACAGCTTTTAGGCTGTATTCGGCGCATTTCACGCCCATCTCCGTCACGCGCAGGCTGTTTGCACGCAAATTATTAGGACATGGGATCCGCTCCACATATCCATCCATGCACAGCTTTTTCATATTCTGTGCAATAGCTGCCGGAGTAACATGAATTGCAAGCGCAACATCATTCTGCGTGCAGCCGGGGTTACTTATTATGTACTCGAGCGCACGGTACTGACTTGGCGGCAGTATTTCATTGTCATGATCATTTTTCAAGCTAAGGCGCATCAACAGTAATATTCGTCTGAATGACAGGCTCAAGCCTCTGTCCTTCATAGCAAGCTCCTTTCTATTGTTAAGTTATTAATAATTAAGGCGTTAATATTTTAGTAGTGAATTATTCATATGTCAATAGCCATAATATGCTTATTGGGCTATTCATATGAATGAATCGATATTTCCCGGGAAATAATGCCATTGAGCGAAAAATCTACATATTTTACTGTTGACAAGAATATGAAATATGAGTAAAATCTATATGCATCAAATGCGGGTGTAGCTCAATGGCAGAGCTCCGGCTTCCCAAGCCGATCACGTGGGTTCGATTCCCATCACCCGCTCCAGCTTAAATTAAACCGCTCTGTCTGCAGGCAGGGCGGTTTGGTTGTTTTATTTGAAATTGGAACGATGTTTATTCCTCTGTCAGCCACTGAAGCACCTGAAGATACAGCTCGGCATTTGCATTCTCCCATTTTTTACCGGCATTACGCGTAGCTTCTGCGCTCGGGAGCATAATACTGAGTTCAAAGATGGGTTTGCCGCTCTCGACCAACGCAAGCTTTGCTTCATAGCTGCCATCGGGGCGCATATTATAGTCGCTTCGCGTTGTGCTGCTAAGATGGTACTCCTCAAGATGGGCGGCTATATAGTCATCCAGCTTTTCTCGATAAGATTTTGCAAGAGTCTTATCCAGCAGATCTATCACATCAGCACCGCGTCTTGTCAAAAAATACATCTGCGCACCTACAACCGTAATGGCAGCAATAAACCCCTCCGCTTCGAGTGAAGAAAGCCTGTTCGGGATGGTCATGAGATCCTGCTGTTCATCATCGGCAGCGTTTTCGGCAGCAGCCGTTTCAAGGGCCTCTCTTGAGAGCGGGAGCTGACAGCCGCGTAAAATATATAGTATCGTAAGCTTTGCTCTATCCTCACCGTTTGCAAAAAACATACCGTGCCTCCCTTCAGCAATAACAAGAAAACATAACGGAGCCATGGTTTTTTCATGCTCCTGCGTATATGGAATTATATCACGAATCCCGGATCAAGAAAAGAAAAAAATTTTTGTCGTGTTCTCAAAATAGGGGTTGCAAATTCGAACGGTATCGTGTATAATACATCTCGTTCGATGGGGTTATAGCCCAGCTGGTTAGAGCGCTACGTTGACATCGTAGAGGTCATTGGTTCGATCCCAATTAATCCCACCAGAGTCATTCATCCTGTGGTGTGCGTTACGTTTTGATTTATAAACCCTCGCCTTGTAAATAGGGGTTATAGTCTCAGATCGTGGCAGGCACCCCCGCCTCTTGCTTTTGCAATGCCTTGGGGTACCGGAAGCATCAGCATAACACCCGCACCTGCTAGAAATAGTGGGTATTATAAGCAAAGCGGACGGCACCTTGGGACTTGACATTGCCGAATGGTGTAACGGTAACACTAACGACTCTGACTCGTTCATTCCTGGTTCGAATCCAGGTTCGGCAGCCATCACAGACATAAACCAAGCGTTTATGTCTGTTTTTGTATTTCTTGTCAAAAGCTCCATACTGTGCTATAATCAGCATGCAAAAATATTTTTTCAGATTTTTGTCAACCGTATTCTGCCGTCGTGCGTTATATTAAGGAGAAAGGGATTGGCTAAGCTCGATTTCGACAAGATCTATACCGATTACTCCCGTCTCGTCTACTGGGCGGCCTATCGAGTCGTATCCCATAGGGAGACCGCAGAGGATGTGACGCAAACGGTGTTCACAAAGGTTTTGGCAAACAAGGCGACCCTTATCAAGCTTGCCGAACCACAGCTCAAGAGCTGGCTCTATCGCACGACAACCAACCTGGCTCTTGACATCGTTCGTAGAAACAAGTATGAGCAGCCTGACGCCGAGCCCATAAGCGAACTAATAGCGGATGACAGTCCGAGTCCGGAGAAACTGGCCATTGATCGCGACCGCGCCGAACGGGTTCGCCAAGCCGTCGATTCCCTTGATGATGCATATCGTGAAGTCGTTATGCTTCATTATTTCTCCAATCTCACCGTGCGTGAAATCTCCGAATGCACAGGAATAAGCGAAGGAACAATCAAATCCCGCTTGGTCCGCGCCCGTACGCTGCTTGCCGAAAGGCTGAAGAACGAGGTATCTCTGATATGACCGATAAGGCTTATACTAACGATAATATTACCATACTGCCCGATGAGAATGATCTGGCAAAGCTTGATGAGCTTCTATGCGCCTCCGCTGATACTCTAACCGCAGAGGTGGATTTCGACGCAATCAAGCAGCGTGCTGTCCAAGCGAACAAGAGAAAGCAAGCCAAGCGCCGCAGACTGTTCAGCTGTGTCGCTGCTGCGGCCTGCATGCTGCTATGCTTTGGTGTTGTCGGTTCGGCGATCATGAATAGGATAAAGCCTGGTGGTAATATCACCGCACACGAAACCGATAATCCCAACAGCAACGAGCTCAAGGATCCATTTGAAGACTCCATTCCTAACCGATACACCCAGTGCATGGATGTCGGACTCCCCACCAAGGGCGGCGAAAGCATTTCCGATATAGAACCTACCGAGTTTTATCCGGAGGAGCTTCCGGGCTATATGTATAAGCGCATTGAAAACGACGATGACGGATCCGTCCGCAGTGTTGCTGTAGGAAAGGACACTGCCGGAAACTGTCGGTATTTTGATTGTTCCATCATCAGCTTCGCCCCATATAAGCTATTTCCCGGCGAGGTCGGTACCTTCGAGATCGGCAAGGATACCGTGTTCTATTGGCAGCTTGACAACGACAGCGTCCTTTGTGCACGCTTCTTCGGGTTCGATAACGATGATGCCATGAAGCTCTTTAAGGACATGATCCAAGATATGAAAAAATAGACTCTTTCCTTTTCATTCGAGCCGAACCGCCGCAGCCTGATGCGGCGGTTCGACTTTATGATTGAATCATCTATCGGTTCTGATATCGTATTTTCTCAGCAGTATTGAACGCTGTTCGCCGATGCGCAGCGCGCCGGAAGCAGAGTTTCCCCTATTCTTGTTCAAGTGCAGCAGGTATTTGAATCCGCGCTGTATCCATGCCGCCGGAAGCAGCAGGCTGCAGCGGTTCAAGTAATCATAGCTTGATCTCATGTATGAGATCGGCGGAAACAGACTGCGCATCAGTCCGGAGAGGCTGCCGCCTCCGTTTGCGGAGTTTTTGGTTATGTTTGCGCTGTGCGCGCGGCTTTCATCTGCTGTGCCATACACGCCTGCCGAGAGCATGTCATACAGCATATCGTCTCCGCCGACACGCCTGCCGCCCACTAATGAAAGGATAGCTTCGCTCACACCGAAATGAGCTATGCAAATATCGAACACTGCGGAAGTGAAGTTAAGCGCACAATCCTCAATAAGCAGTTTTTGAAGCATCTCTCCATCGATTTTTTCAAGATACCTCTGCGCATACAGAGCGATGTCGAGCGCCGTACGCACCCCAAACCCTCCGCCGATAAAATGCTTCAGCGCATGAAGGAGCATATAGTACAGGTTTTCCGTGTGAGCAAAGGTCCTTATCTCCACCTCCGCTCCCCTGCCGCCAAGCAGAATGCGCTGGGTTTGGGCCTGTTCAAAAAAGCGGTTGTGACGCCGTGAATATTCTGAGCTTTCATCAAAAAGCCTTCTGTGCAGCTCAATATGCAGCGCATTGGGCATGGTATAGCCTATTACATCCGCACCGTCAACATCTCCGCCGCCGCTGACCGCGCCCAATTCCATGAGCTTGTTATGGCAGCGCAAAAAATCCCTCTCCCCTGCATAGATATCCTCGTCTCCGCTCGGACGAACGGCTTCGTCCCTGTAAAGGCTCCTCGAGAGCATTCCCTTAACGAGTATAGGTTCTAATCCTTCGCTTTGGAACTCCCTATACAGCAGAGAGAAGCTTATGGTCGCGATCGTCTGCGCAAGGCTCTGGTTCTTTGCCGCACTCATGACCTCTGACGCAAGAGAGTCCTCCATCGTCCTGCAGTACCCCGACGCATAGAGCATGGGAATGAGCTTCTGTTCCATCGCAAGCCTGATAAGCTCCGCCTGCTCTTCCCTTGAAATAAGTTCCAAAGGCTCTCTGTTGTCAAGATATGCAGAGATGCACTCCAGGAATTGATGCTGTACCGGTGTAAATTGAATGGGCATATCCGTTCTCCGTATCTTTCCGATGCTTATACCTCAATATTGACCACTTTACTCAGCACTCCGGCTTCCTCGGCGGCAGCTATTGCGGGATCGAAAGCACCGACATTCGCCGCCCTGTGAGCGTCGCTTCCAATGATAAGCTTTGCGCCGTGATCGCTTATTGCGCGTATCTCCTCCGCCGTCAGGCTGACATGCTTGGCGTTTATCTCCAGTGCAATACCAAGCTGGCGTGCGCAGTCCGCCATATAGGGAATATCGACCCTCATATATTCATTCGGATGCGAAATGATATTGGCCTTTGCTTTTTCGGCGGCCTCCATTATAGCATCGGTATTTCGCCTTGGCGTGGATCTGCCGCAAAAGCTCTCGCTGATTATGTGGCAGGCAAAGCTATTGAGGGGTGCTATGCCCTTGTGGTATCCGAGTATGATAAGATCATAGTTATCCCTATCCTTGGGCGCATCGCTTTCTCCATAACCGGTCACATTGCACTCGAGGCCTATTTTCACATCGATCACGCCCTCGAACTCCCGTTTGAGTCCTCTTAGCTCTTCATTGAGCCTTGCAAGCTTCTTTCCTCGCACTCCAAAATAGATGTTTCCTCCGGCATGTTCGCTGATGGCGACCGCCTGAAGTCCAAGCTTGACCGCACGCAATATGTTATCACGGGGCGAATCCTTGCCGTGGCTATAATAGGTGTGCGTATGCAGATCATACAATATCTTCATCTTATTTCATCACTCCGTAAGCAAACGGACATATTCCTCTTTTGGAAATTTACCAAGCTTTCTTGCAGTGACAATCGAAAGCACCTCCATTATCGCCTTTTGTGCGCAATTGGTCTCCAATCCGCAGAAGCGATATATCTCCTCAAGCCGTGAAGAGCAGAAAAAGTAATCTGCGATTTCGGCGGCAGGCGAGTTGATGAGGTTGGACATGAACGCTGTGACTGCGCCCTTGCGCTTGGCAATACTCAGGCATTCCAGCGTACACTGGGTAAGTCCCGTCCTGGAAACGCCAAAGAAGACATCCTCCGGCCCCAGCCTTGCGGCATAGCGCTGCATACAGCTCGGATCGCTCATGATAACGGAATCAAGACCTATCCTAATAAAATCACTGCAAATGTTGGTGCAAACGCTTGAAGAGTTATCAACCGCAAAAAATACCACCCTTCTTGCATGAACTATTCTTTCCGAAAGCGAGCAAAGCTGCTCTTTGTCGAGCGTCAATGTTGTCGATTCTATTGCACGAAGCTGACCAAGCATGAGCTTTTCAACAAAATCCTCATCGCTGTCGTCGTCAAGCAGCTCCTTGGCAGCTCCCTTGACGAGGTTGGCGCTGCCGCTTGCAAGTGCTATCTTGAAATCGCTGAAGCCTTGATAGCCAAGCTTTTTCGCAAGCCTGGTCACGCTCGGAAGGCTTACCGCAGCGGCTGAGGCGAGCTCCGTGATCGTCATGTACATCGCTTTGTCCTCATTCTGAAGTACAAAGTCCGCGACCCTGCGCTCAGCAGGCGGAAGTGTGGAGTAGAGAGAGTTTAGTTTTGCTTTTACGGGCATTATGGCTCCTAATCGTTTATTATGTTAATATTTTACAATAAAACCTTGTTGTTTTCAAGCGTCCGATTCGTTTTTTCGCACTCATCAGCAGCGTTATTGGATTTTTCTTTCGCTTATGTGTAAATTATTAAAATGGAAGCCCCCTTTCGGGGGCAGGAGGTAATCATCAGTCATAGCCCAGGAAAGACCGGAAGTATTGGACATATGCGGAATAATCCAGATCACCGAATAGTACATTCTGTTCGATTCCGCCGATATAAATGCTTTCCGGATACATCCATTGTCCATGCTCAAAGCTGATTGATTTATCACTGAAATAAGCATCGCCCAAGTCTATCGAAGGATAGGAGGTTATCTCTACTCTGACCACATAGACATCGCCGTTCTGGTCGCGGAATACGATCTCTCCCCTGCGCTGGTGCGGAACATAATCCGAATCGAAGTTCCCCCGGATAGGAGCGGCATAGCCGAGTCCTCCGCCGTCCAGGTTCAGCGAGCATGACGCCCTGACCGGAGTCAGCACCGTACCTGCGGGCAGTGTGACGGCATTCCACTCGACTCCCCCCTCCTTAAACGGATAACAGATCAGCGGAACGGCAAGCACCGCTTTTTGCTCCGGAAACGGCTCTATCCCCGTATCGGTAATAATATCAATGGTATGCTTGTAGAACAGCTCTCCGTTTGTATAGAATCTCAATTCAAGATCATCAGTAAGCGTTGCGTTGAGCTGCATATAGCGGAATCCCATTACGTTCACAAATGTTTCAATGGCAAGATGATTGTCCTTGCAAGCAAGGCCGAGATACGGTTCGTCCTCGCCATAGCTCATGATGCAATTCGCTGTAAGCTTGTTTTCGGCGTCCAGCCTGAAAACATAGTATTCTCCGTGAATACCCTGCACTCTGCTGTTTCTCATCCGGACAATCATTTCAACACAATCATCATTCACATTCCAGTCGATGAAAATAAGCTGTTCCGGCTTAAGATCGCGGAATTCCGATAGATCCATTGGGTTCCAACTCGAATACACCGTTAGCCAGCTGTCGGGCATGTATTCTGCAAGCATTTCACCATTGCGGAGTATCACAAGTCCCTCTGCGGCAGTTATGCAGACGGTTTCTTTCTCGCCGTCGGCATCAATATCCAGTTCGTACGCCTCTGTGCTCTGTTTTCCGTTTTCATGAGTAATTATGCTAAGACCCGTCTCTGCGATGAAGATGCTGTCCTTCGTCGGCTTGCTCGTCTTCAGCTTAACGACCGTCGTGGGAAGGGTCATCTCTTCCGAACGAACAATGCCCAGGATCTCTTCCAGTTCGCAGACATAATCCTCGCACATATAGTTTTGATACGGAATGATGAAATGCTCAGAAATAAACTCTTTCATTCCGCAGTCTTCGGTAAAATCGTATCCGTCTCCGGAAGGAGTGAGCTTAAGCTCAATTGCTGTGGTCATGATAAGGTCGGTAGTATCCATGCACGAACTGAGCGTATTCTCGACAGACGACAGCAGCAGATCCTCCGTATAGCCCATATTATTTCTTATCTGGCTTTCAAGGGACTCTTTGATGAACGCCTCCATGTCCGGAGCGGTCATCTCTACCCGGGCTATCAATTCCGTTTCATCTATACTTATTATTTTATAATGTGCGCACTGAAGATAGAGCTGCAGTATGGCTTTTGCTTTTGCCTCCAGTTCAGGAAATGCAGTATCCAGCTCAAGCCCAAAAAGATTTGATGAATAGTATACCAAACCCGAAACATTGCCGTTAACCAATGTATTGGAAGGCTTATCGGTCGGCATGTTGCTCGAAATAACGAAGTTTGTGCTGCCCGGCGTTTCGGTATCTCCGTGACCATACTTGTTGATCGATGCCGCACAGCCAATGGCATAAACCAATATCGATGATATCAACAACGCTGTCAACAGTATGTTTGCACGCTTCATCGCTGATCATTTCTCCTTTCCCAATGCTTAGCTCCGTTGTGTTATTCATTATATTATTTGTTATTGCCTGTGTCAATGCTTTAGATATGAACGAATTGTGAACAATTTCGCTGTTTGGGCTTTTTTGAGGCCGCACGGCGGAATTTCGTATTAAATATACTTGATTTTTTCTTTGTTTCCGCTTGAAATTACGGTGATTGGGGGATATAATGGGTTTTGGACTATGCCCCGGGCAGCAAAGCCTTTGTTTTGGTGCCTGCGGACTGGCAAATTCTACAGGAGGACATATCTCTATGGCAAAGACCGTCACTATTGATGGCAATACCGCTGCAGCGCATGTTGCATATGCGTTTTCCGATGTTGCAGCGATTTACCCCATAACCCCCTCCTCTCCCATGGCAGAGGTTGCGGACGAATGGGGCGCACAGGGCAGAATTAATCTTTTCGGTCAGAAGGTTCGCATCGCTGAGATGCAGTCCGAGGGCGGCGCAGCAGGCGCAGTTCACGGTTCGCTTTCAGCAGGCGCTCTCACCACCACTTTCACCGCTTCTCAGGGTCTTCTTCTGATGATCCCCAATATGTATAAGATCTCCGGCGAATTGCTTCCCGGTGTCTTCCACGTTACCGCTCGCGCGCTCGCCGCTCACTCCCTCTCCATCTTCGGAGACCACAGCGACGTTATGGCATGCCGCCAGACCGGTTTTGCAATGCTCGCTTCCGCTTCCGTACAGGAAGTTATGGACCTTGCGCTTGTAACTCATCTTTCCGCCATCAAGGCAAGCCTTCCCTTCGTACACTTCTTCGACGGCTTCCGTACCTCCCATGAGATCCAGAAGATCGAGCAGATCGACTACGAGGATATGGCAAAGCTGCTTGACCGCGATGCAGTCAAGGCATTCCGTGACCGTGCTCTCAATCCTGAGCATCCCCATCAGGCCGGTACCGCTCAGAACCCCGACATCTACTTCCAGGGTCGTGAGGCTGCCAATATCCACTACGCCAAGGTTCCCGAGATCGTTCAGCATTACATGGACGAGGTTGGCGAGCTGACCGGACGCAGGTATCATCTCTTTGACTATGTCGGCGCACCCGATGCAGAGCGTGTTATCGTTATCATGGGCAGCGGCGCGGATGTTACCGAAGAAGCCATCAATTATCTCAACTCCAAGGGCGAGAAGCTTGGTCTCATCAAAGTTCGCCTTTACAGGCCCTTCGCAGCCGACAAGTTCATCGCTGCTATCCCCGCAACCTGCAAGAAGATCGCAGTGCTCGACAGGACTAAGGAGCCCGGTTCCCTCGGCGAACCTCTCTACCTCGATGTAGTTGACGCTCTTGCCGAAGCAGGCCGCGGCGACATCAAGTGCTACGGCGGCCGTTATGGTCTTGGCAGCAAGGAATTCACCCCCACCATGGTCAAGGCAATCTATGACAACCTCGCACTTGCAGAGCCCAAGAATCATTTCACCGTCGGCATCATCGACGATGTTATGAACACCTCCATCCCCATGAACGAATTCGTCAATGCTGCTCCCGCAGGCACCATCTGCTGCAAGTTCTTCGGCCTTGGCAGCGACGGTACCGTAGGTGCCAACAAGAACAGCATCAAGATCATCGGCGACCACACCGACATGTTCGCTCAGGGTTATTTCGCATATGACTCCAAGAAGTCCGGCGGTCTGACCATCAGCCACCTCCGCTTCGGCAAGACCCCCATCCAGAGCCCCTACCTCATCGACAGCGCTGACTTCGTAGCATGCCACAACGCAAGCTATGTCACCAAGTACGATGTTCTCGAAGGTCTCAAGGACGGCGGCGTATTCCTTCTCAACTCGCCCTGGACGGTCGAGGATATGGAGAGAGAGCTTCCCGCTTCCATGAAGCGCACCATTGCCGAGAAGCATATCCGTTTCTACAACATCGACGGCGTTAAGCTCGCTCGTGAAGTTGGCATGGGCAACCGCATCAACACCATCATGCAGAGCGCATTCTTTAAGCTTGCCGAGGTCATCCCCGTTGAAGACGCTATCGGCTACATGAAGGCTGCCGCTAAGAAGAGCTATTCAAAGAAGGGCGAAGATGTAGTTCAGAAGAACTATGCCGCTATCGATATCGGCATCAACGGCCTCACCGAGATCAACTATCCCGCAGAGTGGGCAAATGCTGTCACCGGCGCGGAAGCGATGTTCGTAAGCGACGATCCTTACTTTGTAGACTTCATCAAGCCCATCCTTGCACAGCAGGGCGACAAGCTCCCCGTAAGCAAGCTCGCAGCCGACGGCTTTGTTCCCACCGGAACCACCAAGTTCGAGAAGCGCGGCATCGCTGTTGAAGTTCCTGCATGGATCCCCGAGAATTGTATCCAGTGCAACCAGTGCTCGCTCGTATGTCCCCATGCCTGCATCCGTCCCTTCGTTGTAGAGGAAGGCACCGAGACTCCCGCTGAGTTCGTAACCAAGAAGGCCATAGGCGTCGGCGACGGCAAGCTCTTCCGCATTCAGGTCAGCCCCTATGACTGCACCGGCTGCGGCAACTGCGTTGATGTCTGCCCCGCAAAGGTCAAGGCTCTCAAGATGGTTCCCCTCACCGAGTGCGAGACCGTCGAGCATAAGAATTGGAACTACGCTCTTGAACTTCCCGTTCTCGATCTGCCCATCAACAAGGCGACCGTTAAGGGCAGCCAGTATCTCCAGCCCTTGTTCGAGTTCTCCGGCGCATGCGCAGGCTGCGGCGAAACCCCCTATGTAAAGCTCGTCACCCAGCTCTTTGGCGACAGGATGATCGTTGCTAATGCAACCGGATGCTCCTCCATCTACGGCGGCTCCGCTCCCACCTGCCCCTACACCGTAAACAAGCAGGGTCATGGTCCCGCTTGGGCAAACTCCCTCTTCGAGGACAACGCAGAGTTCGGCTTTGGTATGAACCTCGCAACCGAACACCGCCGCGCAGCTCTTGCCGACACCGTTCGACAGCTCATCGCCGTTCCCTATTGCGATGCGGACCTCAAGGCAGCAGGTCAGGCATGGCTTGACAACATGAACGATGCAGAGGGCTCCAGGAAGGCCTCCGCAAAGCTCGTTGAAGAGCTGAACGCCAGCGTTATCGAAGGCTGCCCCTGCGAAGCATGCAACCTCGGCCGCAAGGTTCTTGAGAACAAGGATCTGCTCGTCAAGAAGAGCCAGTGGATCTTCGGCGGTGACGGCTGGGCATACGATATCGGCTACGGCGGACTCGATCACGTCCTCGCAATGGATGAGGATGTCAATGTTCTCGTAATGGATACCGAAGTCTATTCCAACACCGGCGGACAGTCCTCCAAGGCAACTCCCACCGGCTCCGTTGCAAAGTTTGCCGCAGCAGGTAAGCGTACCAAGAAGAAGGACCTCGGCATGATGGCTATGAGCTATGGCTATGTTTACGTTGCCAAGGTCTGCATGGGTGCAAATCCCGCTCAGCTGCTCAAGGCTATCACCGAAGCAGAAGCTTATAAGGGACCCTCCCTTATCATCGCCTATGCTCCCTGCATCAACCACAACATCAAGGCCGGCATGGGCAAGGCTCAGGCAGAGGCTAAGAAGGCAGTTGAAGCCGGATACTGGCCCCTCTACAGGTACAACCCCGATCTGGCAGCACAGGGCAAGAACCCCTTCATCCTCGACAGCAAGCCCGCAAGCGCAAGCTATTCCGAGTTCATTATGGGCGAAGGCCGTTATGCAGCACTCAAGCAGCAGTTCCCCGATCTCGCAGCGGATCTGTTTGCACGCGCTGAGCAGGAAGCCCAGGATAAGTATGATTATTATAAGAAGCTCAACGATATGGAGTAATCCGATCGCAGCTTGACCGTAATTGACAATAATGGCTGCCTAAGCGAACGCTTAGGCAGCCATAGTTTTAACAAGAAGAATCAAAATCCAAATGAGCTTTCGAGCTCGTCAATCGTTCCGAATGTGCAGCCCATCTCTATCATTTCATCGAGCATCTCCGGCAGCAGTTCCACGCTTGCGTCGGAAGTATCGTGTGCCAAGAAGATAAGCGGTCTCCCTGCGCTGATTGCCATCCTCAGCGTGCTTCTGAACGAAGTAATCAGGTATTCCTTTTCGGGCAGGTTCTCAACATTCCCTGCGGGCCAGCGATCGTTATCTCCAAAGGTCCAGTCAAAGTAACGCCATCCGTTTTCGGTTGCCGCCTGCTTATAATCAGAACGCAAATCTTTGGGCATATAAGGATTGTTGCTTCCGCCCGGAAAACGCAGTATCCTGCATGGCGGCTCCGAACCGGTCGCACTGATGAAAGCTTCACACCACTGATCGACATCCTGCATAAATGCATCGGTGGAAGCATATACCTGCTGCATATCATGAGAGTAGGTGTGACAGCAGACGAGATGCCCGGCATTTACCGTTTCTGCTACCATTTCAGGATATCTGTCAATGAAATAGCCTACGGTAAAAAATGATGCTTTGATGTTGTAATCTTCAAGGATCTTCAATATCGCAGCAGTGTTTTTGCAAGGGCCGTCATCAAACGTCAGATAAACGCGAAGACTTTGGGCCTCCCCGGTCGGTTCCTCCGTGACATGAGCACTCGGAGCGTCGGTTGCCTCGGAAGTCGGTTCTTCTGTCGGCTCAAAAAACGGCTCGTCCGTCGGCTCAGCAGTCGGCTCGGCGGTAGGTTCGAAAGTGGGTTCCTCAGTCGGCTCGACAGTCGGACTCATTCCGGGATACGCTGAAGGCTGCGTTGCAACAGGATCAACGGCATCCGGAGTCGGTAACGGACGGTCCGGGTGCTTTGTGCCAATACAGGCAGGCAGCAGTACGCCCAAACAGACCATCAACGCAATGATAAACGACGTAAAGCTTATTCGTTTGTTCACAGAATTTGTTTTCCTTTCGCTCTGTTTTGTGTGGGTACATTGGTGTTCTGCCCTGTATCTGCCGTTCCGGTATGAATCAGACTTATCTGTAAGAACTCTGTTTGCGGACATAAATTCACACATACGGATAGAGTGCATATTACGACAATGCGGCTATCCGATTTTTGTCAATATCCGGCATTGAAAGATATTGGACGCTGACGCATCTGTTGATCGTCGGTCTCGCCGTAAAGGCCCAAAGCATCAGCCAACATCATCTATTCGCATCCAAATCGGCTTGAGCCGTGCCGGCGAAAATCTCAACCGTTATCGCCATTTTTCAAGCCATGTAAGGATTACAGTTTCCTTATAAATAAGCCGAATCAAATCAGAACAAGCAGTCTTTTCAGATTACGCTAAGGTTCTACTCCAATAGCTAAGGCTATCGTTCGATTCCAAAATGCCTTATCGCGTTTCCATCTGTTATTCGGCAGGAACAATGCTAATATACTTATAAGGATTATAGCATATACCTTGCCGAATTTTGATATATTGTGCCGAAGCATGACGATATTTTTCGATGCTATTGTATCAAAAGATGAAATTCTTAAGCGCATAAGCCTATGCATTCTGCGCTCATAGTTTATACACCGTGAAAGCTCTCTTGCTTCTGCAGCGATCGGCAGACGGTGTATCAGCCCATAGCTTCCCTACAGCAAGGCGTTCGGCTATCGACCACATTCCCAAAAGAATTCCGCAAAAAAGAGCTGCCGCAATGCATTCTGTGCATTTTCGGCAGCCCGTATGGAATAGTTCTGAAATAATTCTTCCGAATTAGAGAACAGGCTCCAGATCTACCTGCTCAAAGCAGTTGCTGAGATTATCAATAGCACGGTCAAACTTACCGTTTATCATGATCTGCAGCTTCATAGCATCGAAGCCGGCCTGCATCTCCTCACCCTCGGCGGGCTTGTAGAGAAGATAATAGTCGTCAAAGCCTACGAAAACACCATCGCCATCGGCCGTGATCACGGAATACTCACGAGCCATTTTTGCATCGAGCAGGCAGCACTTTTCACCACTCTGATAATAGAAAACACAGCCAAGGGCTGACCTCTGCTTAACGCTCAGGTCCTTCCACTCCTCAAGAGTTTCTTCATATCCGCAGCAGGTGAATTTGAGGTTCTCGATATCCTTCATCATTACGCGGATAACGCCTACCTCAAGGAATTCTTCGGGGAGTTCCTGCTCGATGATCTTTTCTCCGTCTTTGCTATAGCCGATCAGCCAGGGAGAACCTTCACGGATAGAAATACCGTATGCGGAATCGGTGAGCGAACCGTCATCCGGGATATCAATGGTGACGTCGGAGGGGAAGAATCCGGTTGTGTTTTCGCCGTCATCATTATTGTTCTGTGGAGGAGTCGTATTATTTGACTCCTGGCCGCCGCAGCCGAAGCTTGCAAGCATACTGAGGGTGAACATGGCAATAAGCGCTATTGCCAGCAGGCGAGTGAGTTTTGATGTTTTCATAGAAATAACCTTTCCGAGCGCACGGCTCAATGATGTGTTCGTATCGGGCTTAGCGATACTATAAAAGTATAACATATGTCAAATGTCGTGTCAAATGTGGCAATGTCATTTTTATGCAAAAAACAAGCAAATAAGATAATATATTTTAATTGAGGTGTTTTCTTCGCCAAGCAGTGCGCTTAATTTTCAATTATGCTCATTCATTGTTGATCCGGATACAGGGTCAGCCTGACTATTTCCGGAGGATTGAATACCCTTGGAATTCCTCTGTTGCCCGCAAGTCCGCCGCAGATGAGCATACGAATCCTTCCCAGCTCATAATAGCCCCTTGAATATTTGGGGAATATGCCCTGGTCGGGAGCATACACAGCCTTGCCCCATGGGAAAGCGATTACCCCGTTGTGCGTATGTCCGCACAGCACAAGGTCTATATCCCAAACATCTGCGGCATCGCCGAAAATAAAACTGTCCGGACGGTGACTGAGCATTATCTTATAACGGTCGGTATTCACAAAATCTGAATAGAAAGCGTAGGCATCGCTTGCAAGCCACTTCTCCTGCGTATCGTCGGCAAAGGCATAGTCCAATGAACCGCCAATACGCAGCTCATATCCGTTAACATCGATGTCCGCATAATCATTATCCAGAATTACAGTCCCGGTGTTTTGTATGAGTTCGACCGCATACGGATCAACAATATCGCCCGCATATATGTTCATATCGTGATTGCCGCGGCTAAGATAAACGGGAGCGATTTCCATGAGCCTGTCGAGCAGTGAGGCAAATTCCTCTATCTCAGCATCGGTACAGTTTCTTTCAAGCATATCTCCGGCGATCATTATCAGATCCGGATGCTGCTCCGCTGTTTTGTTGACGAGCTGCTGATTGTGTTCACCGAATTGCGCCCTGTGGAGGTCGCTTATCAGCACTATATTTATGGGAATGAAGCCCGCGTCGTCCGCGCCTATCTCATACTCCGCAACATACACTTCCTTATTCTGAAGAGTCGAAAGAGCGGCAGCGATGATAACGAGGACTATCAGCGCAGCAATGGTCACAAGAATAATCATGCAAACTCTCTTGGTTATTTTCCTTTTTTCAGCCTTCATATGTGATCGGATTGTATTCATGAACTATATCACGAACCTTATCACGGATAAGCGGAGAATTGCTGTCGCATAAAATCCGAAGCTGCTCAATGTCGTTTTCAAATCTGTTCTCATCGAATTCGACGCGATGACCTATGTAGATAAGTTCGTTTGCGGTCTTTTGAAGACCCTCCTCACTCAAAAGCAGTTCCTCGTAAAGCTTTTCCCCGGGACGAAGCCCTGTATAGACGATCTTTATATCAACATCGGGTTCAAATCCCGATAGCTTGATCATATTTCTTGCAAGGTCATCGATCCTCACGGGCTTACCCATGTCGAGTACAAAGATCTCACCGCCCTTGGCGTATACCCCGGCTTGAAGGATCAGCTTTACGGCTTCCGGTATCGTCATGAAATAACGGACAATGTCCTTATGAGTAACGGTAACAGGTCCTCCGTTTGCTATCTGCTCCCGGAACAAGGGTATTACCGAACCGTTTGAACCCAAAACATTTCCGAACCTGACGGCTACATACTCCGTCTGGGAGCGGCTGTTCATCGTCTGAACAATCATTTCGCAAAGGCGTTTGCTCGCACCCATGATGCTGGTCGGATTGACAGCCTTGTCGGTGCTGATAAGAAGCATGCGCCTGCTTCCGAATCTGTCTGCGGCAAGAGCCACATTGAGCGTTCCGAATACATTATTCTTTATTGCCTCGTTGGGGCTGTCCTCCATGAGCGGAACATGCTTATGCGCGGCCGCATGGAATACCAGTTCGGGGCGAAAATCAGAGAATACCATGTCAACGCGTTCCTTGTCGCGCACTGTGCCGATGAGGACGCGAAGGTCAAGCTTCGGATAATCCCTCAGGAGCTCAAGCTGAATGGCGTATGCGTTATTCTCATACACATCAAATATTATCAATGTCCTGGGTTCGTATTCCGCAATCTGTCTGCAAAGCTCGCTTCCTATTGAACCTCCTCCGCCGGTGACCAGCACTATACGATCCTTAACATAGTCCTTAATACCGGTCATATCGACATTTACGGAGTCCCTGCCCAACAGGTCCTCTATCTGAACATCGCGGACCTGACTGATGCTTACCTCTCCATTGGCAAGCTGAAATACCCCGGGAAGGGTCTTCACCTTGCATCCGGTCTGCTGGCATATCTCGATGATCTCCCTGTGTGTCGAGTTAGAGACAGAGGGAATTACTATGATTATTTCCTCTATGCTATAAGCCTGAGCGGCGCTGACGATTTTTTCCCTTCCCCCGACTATACGGATGCCTCGCATATAGCTCCCGTGCTTTTTCTTGTCATCGTCAATAATACAGACCACTTCGTTTTCGGAACTTTCGCTGCCCTGAAAATCCCTGAGAGCGATCGCAGCGGCCCTGCCTGCTCCGATTAGCATCGTTCGCTTTTTTTGCAGCGCTATGCGCCTACGGCGGTTTCTCCGGAAGAATCGATAGGAAAAACGTAGCGAAACGATGAACATTATCAGCAGGAGGCTGTTAATGAACGGAAAGCTTCTTGGAATCGGAAGGTGCAGCATTCGCATGGCCGCAAAGCCTATGAGATCCGCAAGCAAACAAGCAACCACTATTCGCAGCAGCTCGTCCACCGATGCAAATTCCCACAGGCTCGAATACAATTTGAACAAAGCAAACACGCCAAGGCTGACAACGGTATACAGCGGAGCGATCTTTGCAATGCTTATAATATATTCAGTAGTTAAGAACTCAACGAAGTCAAATTCAAAGCGTATAAGCAAGGAAAAATAGGCTGAAATATTGATGAGCAGAGCATCACAGATTATTAACATAATAATTCGTAATGACTTAGCCGGGTTTATCTGATTTTTCAGTTTTTTCCTCTGCGTTTCTATCTTCACAATCATTTTTCCTCATAAAAGGCTGCTAAGCCGAATAAGTAATATATATGCTATCATATCATAAGCCCAATGTCAATACCATATATGCGACAGGCACATACAATCGGGGCATTTGCTGCTTAGCTGCTCCATTCGCTGAAAAACACGGAAGCAATGGGCACAAATTTTGGTAATCGTTGTTGAATATCGTGCATTTGCATGGTATAATTGGGTATGCTAATAAAATAGGGTTGGTGTGGACTGGGAATGATTCGGTCCGGCGAGCTTATACAATTTTATCCAACCGATAATATAGGAGGAAACAACAATGACTAAACTTTCAGTCAAAGATGTACCCGTTAGCGGAAAATCCGTACTCGTCAGGGTTGATTTTAATGTACCCCTTGACGAAAATCTGTTTATCACCGATGGAAGTCGTATCGTCGGCGCGCTTCCCACCATCCGTTATCTCATAGACAACAACGCAAAGACCATACTCTGCTCCCATCTCGGCAGACCAAAGGGAAAATTCGTACCCGAAATGAGCCTTGCTCCCGTTGCGAAGAGGCTTCAGGAGCTGCTTCCGGATGTTAAGGTCAGCTTTGCAAAGGATGTCATCGGCGAAGACGCAAAACAGAAGGCAGCTGAGCTTAAGGAAGGCGAAATCCTCCTGCTCGAAAACCTTCGTTTCCATGCCGAAGAGGAGAAGAACGATCCCGAATTCGCCAAAGCGCTTGCAAGCTTTGCGGAGCTGTATGTATCCGATGCCTTCGGCACGGTGCATCGCGCTCACGCATCCACCGAGGGCGTATCCCATTTCCTGCCTGCGGTATGCGGCTTCCTTATTGAAAAGGAGCTTCGAATCATGGGGCATGCGCTCGCAGACCCCGAACGCCCCTTTGTTGCGCTTCTCGGCGGCAAGAAGGTTGGCGATAAGATAGGCGTCATCCGCAATCTGCTCAACAAGTGTGATACGCTGCTCATCGGCGGCGGCATGAGCTACACCTTCTTCAAGGCAATGGGCTACGATATCGGGAATTCAATCCTCGATAAAGACAGCATTGAACTTGCAAAATCCCTTCTTTCCGAAGCGGAGAGCAAGGGCGTTAAGATGCTCCTTCCCATCGACTGTGTTGTCGCCAAGGAGTTCAAAAACGATACCGAATTCATGACCGTGCCTTTCGATCATATCCCTGACGGCTATGAAGGCGTTGACATCGGCGAGAAGACGCGTGATCTGTTCTCCAAAATCATCCGTGAAGCAGGCACCGTTGTCTGGAACGGCCCATTCGGCGTTTTCGAATTTGATAATTTTGCGCATGGCAGCGAAGCCATAGCACTGGCATGCGCTGAGTGCAAGGGAACAACCATAATCGGTGGCGGCGACTCAGCTTCGGCTATCAACAAATTCGGCCTTAGCGATAAAATGGACCATATCTCGACCGGAGGAGGCGCAAGCCTTGAATTCCTTGAGGGAAAGACCCTTCCGGGCGTTGCATGCCTTATGGATAGGCCCGAGCGCAAGAAGCTCATTGCCGGCAACTGGAAGATGAACATGAACCGTGACGAAGCCAAGCAGCTTATATCGGAACTCATTCCCCTTGTTGCCGATGCGGAATGCGATGTCGTTGTCTGCCCTCCGTTTGTCGACCTTTGCTGCGTGGCCAAGAAGGCACAGGGCAGCAATATCCATATCGGCTCACAGAACATACATTGGGCAGCAAAGGGCGCCTATACGGGCGAGATAAGTGCCGATATGCTCAAGAATATCGGAGTTGAGTATGCCATTATCGGCCATAGTGAACGCCGTCAGTACTTCGGTGAGACCGATGAGAGCGTCAACATGCGTACCGTGGCTGCACTTGAAAACGGCATTATCCCGATCGTATGCGTCGGGGAAACGCTGGAACAGCGCGAAGCCGGCATTACCGATACCTTCCTGGCGTCTCAGGTTGAAGCTCTCTACAAGGGCATTGACGCCGAAAAGGCAAAGAACATCGTTGTTGCTTACGAGCCCATCTGGGCCATCGGTACGGGCAAGACCGCAACCGACGAGGAAGCCAACCGCACCATTGGAGCTATCCGCAGGGTGATTGCGGAGCTGTACGGTATCGTATTTGCTCAGAATACCCGTATTCTCTACGGAGGAAGCATGAACGCAAAGAATGCCGCAGGGCTCAAGGCAATGCCCGAGATCGACGGCGGACTCATCGGCGGTGCAAGCCTTAAGGCAGAGGATTTTTCCAAGGTCGTTCACGCATAATCCCACAATCCCTGACATTAGCAGGCAACGCTAAAGAAATAACAGAGGGAGCGGGCATGATCGAATGCTTGCTCCCTTAGAAAACGGTTAAAACTCAGTGAAAAAACTAACAGCATTGATAATCCTTGACGGCTTCGGCTATCGCAAGGAAAGAACAGGAAACGCAATCGCCATCCAAGGCACACAAAATATTCACTCCTATATGGCGATGTACCCCGATACTCTCATAAGTGCCTCGGGTGAGGACGTTGGTCTGCCCGACGGCCAAATGGGAAACTCGGAGGTCGGACATCTCAACATTGGCGCAGGCAGGGTAGTATATCAGGAGTTGCTGCGCATCACAACTGCGGTGCGTGACGGCAGCATCAACACCAATCCCGCAATACTCGGCGCAATAGAGAATTGCAGGGTCAATGACTCATCGCTGCATTTGTACGGTCTGCTTTCCGACGGCGGCGTGCACAGTCATATCGAGCATCTGATAGCACTTGTAAGACTTGCTAAAGCACACAAGCTAAAAAAGGTCTACATCCATTGTTTTATGGATGGCAGGGATACTCCGCCCAAAAGCGGTGCGCGCTTCCTTGCCCGACTCGAAGCATCTCTTTCAAGCATCGACTGCGGCAAAGTTGCATCCGTTTCCGGCCGTTACTATGCAATGGACAGGGATAATCACTATGACCGCATCGAAAAGGCTTATGCCGCCATGGTCTATGGCGAGGGCAATAAATATAAATCTGCCGATGAAGCCATTCACGCCTCGTATGACGCAGGCTTGACCGATGAGTTCATGCTGCCCTCGGTTATTACCGACGCAAGCGGAGAGCCTTTGGCAACTATCAAGGATAATGACAGCATAATCTTTTTCAACTTCCGTCCCGACCGAGCAAGGGAGATAACACGCTCCTTCATCGACAGGGATTTCGATAAGTTTGAGCGTAGGAACGGGTTTATTAACACCCACTATGTTTGCTTTACCCAGTACGATGCAACTTTTGACGGCAGGGTGGATGTTGCCTTCCGCAGCGAAACTCCCAAGAACACTCTTGCTGAGCATCTGTCACGCCTTGGAAAGTCGCAGTTCCATATCGCCGAAACCGAAAAATATGCGCATGTCACCTTCTTCTTCAACGGAGGCGTCGAAACGCCTTATCCCGGAGAAAAGCGAGAGCTTATCCCCTCCCCTGCGGTGAAGACCTATGATCTTAAGCCTGAGATGAGTGCATACGAGGTCGCCGAAAAGGCTTGTGAGATAATCGATTCCGGAAGATTCGACTTTATGGTGCTGAACTTTGCCAACCCTGACATGGTTGGACACACCGGTAACCTTGAAGCTGCTATCAAAGCGGTCGAAGCGGTCGATATCTGTACCAAGAAGGTCGTAGACCGTATCTTAGCCAATGGCGGCGAGTGCCTCATTACCGCCGACCATGGCAACTGCGAGCGCATGATATCCGAAAACGGGGCCCCCTTCACCGCGCACACCACCAACCCTGTGCCGCTCATCTTTGTTTCAAACGACATCAGGCACAGAAGGTTTAACGAAGGCGGAAGGCTGTGCGATATCGCGCCCACGCTGCTGACCATGATGGGCTTGCCGATCCCCAAGGAGATGACCGGCCGAAATCTGCTCATCAGCAATTAAGCTTCACTTTCAGCAATCATCGCCGCAGGAATGCCTGCGGCGTTTTTTTGAGTCCATTTGCCTGAGCAGCAATTATCACGCCAAACCTCCCGGGGCACCGGACAGTTGTCACACGCGCTTTCTTCCGCATTTCAGTCAATGATCATCTTTCTGCATCCATTTTCGAATAGATTTGTCGAATCGAAATATAATTATGTAGAAAAAACGATGTGAGGGAAGCATGAACTCAATGATAACCACAATAAGCTCAAAAAACATTACCGCTGTTATCGCCGCAATTATCCTGTGCCTGAGTATTGTATTGACGGCATGTGCTCCGACTGAGCTTCCAAACGATTCGGAATTGCCTTCTGTTTCCGATGCGCAGGGCACTTTGCAGCCAACATCCATGCCTGACGATCGGCTCTCATTCAAGTATAGTACAGAGCCGTTGCGCGATTCAGTGAGCGGCTCTGCAGAAGAGGCTTCAAATCAGCCTGCTGACGCACAACCCACGACGGAGCCCGGCAAAAACAGCTCGGCTCTTCGCGTATATCTGACATTTGATGACGGCCCCTGCAAAAAGACGAAGAGAATACTCAGCATTCTCGATGAGTATGGTATCAAGGCATCCTTCTTCACCGTCGGCTATTTCATCGACAGGCATCCGGACATAGTCGTTGAAATGATTAATTCCGGACATCTGGTGTGTTGTCACACCTATTCGCACGAGATGAGGGATATCTATGCTTCTCCTGCTTCCTTCATGCGCGATATCGAGCGTTGGACCGAAGCGTACACCCGTGCGACCGGCTCGGAACCTCCATATAAGATCCTTCGCTTCCCTGGAGGAAGCAATAACTGCTATGCTTCAAAGAGCTTCCGCAGCAGCATAAAGAAGGAGCTTGACCGCGCCGGCTGGCGGTACTTCGATTGGAGCTTTGGAGACAACGACCGCTGGCCCGCTGGAAACACACAGCATCTTCCCGAAAAGGAGTATCTGATATCTTCGTTCAGGAGCTCTCTTCGAATGGCTATCAATGCCGGCAAACCGCTCATCTTCCTTGCACACGACACATTCGATGGGAGCGTTGAGCTGCTGCCGGAGATGATAGAGGAGATGATCGAGTTAGGCTGCTCCTTTGGAACGATAGACGAGCTTGAAGGCTCCTATGGATTTTAACGCTGCCCACTTCAGTGTTGGTTCTCCCCCGGAAAAATGCCAATGCCTGATCATCAAAAACAGTCTATTCGGAGGATATGCCGGTAGCTTTCTTCCGATTTACATGGTATAATCAGTAAAAGGAAAGGCACGACAGGAGAGCGGCACGGGCGATATTTGCAAAACGTCCGGCGATATGCTTTCGCAGATTTCTTGAAAGGATGCCGTTTTTTCGGCAGATCGGAGCTAATCCGGATGAAATACATAGCAAACATTATAACCGCTTGCAGAATTGTATGCAGTGTTCTCTTGCTGCTCTTTCCCGTCTTTTCCCCGGCGTATTATTCTTTATATTTGCTGGCCGGATTTTCTGACATGATCGATGGAGTTATTGCACGAAAGACGAACTCCGTTAGTGAATTCGGTTCTAAACTTGATACGATTGCGGATTCTGTATTTTTCGCAGTATGTCTTGTCAAATTACTGCCGGCATTGACCATTCCAACATATATCTTGATTTGGATGGGAGTAATCGCAGTCATAAAGATCATCAATGTTATCTCAGGATACATAGTTCAAAAGAGGTTTCCTGCGGAACATACCGTTTTGAATAAGCTTACCGGAGTCATGCTGTTTATTCTTCCGTTAACGATTCCATATGTGGATGTGAGATATAGCGGAAGTATTATTTGTGTCATTGCCACTGTTGCCGCAATACAGGAGGGGCATCTGATGCGGACAAAGAAGCCTTAGTTACGGAAAATGTAGTTATCACGGTTGATACTTCGAATCTGCTTTGCCATGCCGATAAGCTTTACACTGAGAATGTCCGTATGCAAACCTAAGATCTCTATTCATTCGCCTCGCTGATAGAAACGCAATGAAACCAAGTCGCTTTGCCAGCAAGGATACTGCTCGCCCCTATTGGATGACCCGAGCAGAGGGGATATCCCCCTTTGGATACCCCTCGTTTTCGTCGCATGTGCATAGACGCTCGCCCCAACTTGTGTACATTTCACAGTTTCCCAAAATGCAAAAATCCCACGGATTTCATCCTATTCAAGCATGAGATCTGTGAGATTTTTGTTAAAAAGTATGTTGTGTTTATTCAACTCATATCTAATTTTCACTGCATACAAAAGCACCAGAGTTGAGCTGAAACTATTGCGTTACAGTTTCCATAAAGACATCAAAAGTAATGTAGACGACCCCCAACTTTTCACAAATGTTAGGTAACTGAGCAGAAGGAGGCTTGTATTCTTCAGTAGTAACAACCATCGCTTGAAGTTGCTTATTATAATTTTAACTTTCAGAATCAACTAGTTTCTGATACATTTTCATCAATTCAGCAACACAGGCTGATTCCCCGCTATATGCAGGATGCTCTTTTGTGAAACCATACGCCTGCATAACTGCTCTGTCATTTTGCTGATGCGCTTGTAACAATTCAGGGAACATATACATAGCTTCACCGTACATATCCGCAAGGCTATTGTTTGGATATAGCTTTCTTGCATCAATAATCATTTGAGCAGTCTTTTCAATTCGTGCTTTGCTCTCCGGTGTCACCTTCGGGAACGGGAAATTATAATATACGGATGGTGCATAACGATAATCGTTTTTCAAACGTCCTGCGATTGTTCTCATCCATGAATTATGAACATTGGAACAAATAATTCCAAAGTCATAAAGAGTCGCATTGTATACCAGCACAGCAGAATCACTCGCAATTACATCTGCCGGAAGGAAACCGATTGGAATGTATCGTCTGTTCGATGATGATACACGAGGAATAATCAAATAGTCCGTCTCAGGCTGCCTGTTCTGCGTAAATAGATACGGCTTATTAGCTGTTTTCTGGATTCGATCTACTGGACTTTTTAATCTGTATTCTCTAACATAATCAAAGCGTTCCATAAGCTCTGGAATATGCAGAAATTCATTCGGATTTACTCCAACAAACCAAAAGCAGTAGCGTGAAAAATATGTATCATTGATAAACTCACGACTACCGATAAAAGGTTTGATGACTTTATCTAATTCAGGATACTTTTTTACCAGTGTGTCTTTTTCTGAAGCAGACAAAAGCAGTCTCCCGTCGTCTGCTGGTGGACTTCCCTGAACTACCTTGGCGGCTCCTTTGTTGATGCTCTTGCTTCTATTCTTAATAAATACATCTGGAGCGGTTTTCAAATATCCGTTGATATGGTCAACGATTTTATACTGCTTATCAGTGAACAGTATTTTTTCTTTGCGTTCAACTCTGGCAAAACCAACAATCACACACATTACTGCCGCATTATCCTTTGCTTCACTTGTCCAAAGAAATGTCGAATGTGCGAAGTTGATAAAAATGCCATCGTGCAACAGAAGTTCCCACAGAAGATTTACCGATTCGCCTTGGCATATTGAATTGGATGAAACAAATGCCGTCTCTATTCGAGTATCTCTCATATAATCAGCCGCTTTTTTAAACCATCCGGCAACATAATCTAATTTTCCGCCTGCTTTTGATGGTGCAAAAACATTTTGCATATCATCCGCCTGTTCTTTTGTTCGCATTGCTTGTCCAATAAACGGCGGATTTCCCATAATGTACGATAGCTTATATTTGGGCGCAACGCTTTCCCAGTCTATACGAAGTGCATTTCCTTCAATAATATTGGTATAGGATTTCAGCGGTAGGAAATCCAAGTGCATCAGCACGATTTCTTCCGTTTCCTTCATCATCTGGCTTTCTGCAATCCAAAGTGCGGTTTTTGCAACAGTAACGGCAAAATCATTGATTTCAATTCCGTAGAACTGACCGATAGAAACCTGAATGGGATTCCAGTCTGCGTCACCAAAAGAAATCTGTCCATGGGATAAAATTCGTAACACTTCGTTTTCCAAGTGGCGTAAGCTAAGATATGTTTCCGTTAAGAAATTGCCACTGCCGCAAGCAGGATCCAAAAATGTCAGAGACGCCAGCTTTTTTTGAAACTCTTTTAACTTTCGTTCACGAGTTTTCTCTACGGCAATCTCGCAAATTTCTTCAAACTCTTTTTTCAAGTCATCGAGAAACAGCGGATCAATAACTTTGTGGATATTCTCAATAGAGGTATAGTGCATACCTCCGCTACGACGAGTTTCTGGATTCAGCGTGCTTTCAAAAACTGCACCAAAGATCGTCGGACTGATTTCTGACCAGTTAAAGTCAGAACTTGCCTTGTTTAGAAGCAAACTCCGGATTTCATCCGTAAACGGCGGTATCTCAATATCTTCATTTGCAAACAGGCCTCCATTCACATAAGGGAATGCAGCCAAATCGGGGTTATCATTTTTTAGGTAAGGGTCTCGATCCTCCGGTGCGGTATCCAGCACTTGAAACAGTTCAATCAGTGCTTTTCTCATGTGTCGTGTATCGTACTCTGCCAAATAGTCGTGAAACATTCCATGATGGCCGAAGATACCGGCATCTTCTGCATAAAGGCAGAACACAAGACGAACGCAAAGAATATTCAGACTTTTCAAAGCATGTTCACTGTCTGGATCTGCATACTGTTTATGGAAAGCATCGTAAAGCAAGCCAACCATTTCGCCAGCAGCGATTGAAACTTCCATTTCTCGCTTCAAATGTACATTTTCATTATTTACCAAAAAGGACAGGCGATAATACTCTGTTGGCAGGTTTTCCATCAGAATTTCTTCCGGTTCACCACCAGGACGCTCCATATCATAGACAAAGAATTTCTCAAAATTACAAGTAACTACCCAGCGAGGGTGCTGAGATAAAGGTAATTCTGTAATATAGCGTTTTGCCTGCTGAAAAGGAGTCAGCAATGTACCATCTGACTGCTTAATGGGCTTCTTCAAGTCTTTGCCCAATCCTTTTTGTTCAATCAAAACCTTTGTTGATGGAATCGTACCATCTATAAAGCTGGTATGGTCAAGATGTACCTGTTCCTCAAAAGTGATAAATTGCTCAGGATGTTCCACACCATAAACATCACGAAGCAGAGAAAGCCAGAATGATTGACTTTCTCCCTTCTCGTAACCTTTGCCTTTCCAATATGAAGCAAACTGTTTTGCTGCTTCTTTTTGCTGTGTATCGTTCATTTTATACCTCCACCAAGCATTTATAGGAATCAAATCATCCCAAAATACTTTAATGCTTCCGTAATTGCCTTTTCCTTATCCGGCGGACATTGCAGCTGCTTTGCATCTTCAGATTTCGGATTATTACAATTTTTCCGCTCAATGATACCGCACTTCTGCTTCACCTGTGCGATATACAGGCTGCTGACCTTCAAGCCGCTATGCTCCAGCACATAATCCTTAATTTCTTGATAGGTAGCTTTCTTTTCCGCATCGGTCAGATAAAGCTCGTCCATATCCAAGTTTATCTCGATATGTTGCTTTGCATTAAGTTTGGACAATAAACATACCGTCTCCACATGCCTTGGGACAATAACGTGAATAAAAAACCCGTTATCTACATTGCGCACACAACCCTCGGCGTAAGGAATATGCCGTTGACCAGTTGAGTCAGGACACCCGGATCGATTATACTGCTTCATCAGATTTCGTGACTTTAAAACATGTTTTTTATGATGGTCGATGCAATGTTTTTTCCCTCTCGGTGGTCGCTTGCTGTTTTAGAAACCGTAGTTTTGTATCTACCATCTCCATAGTAAGTAAGCCGATAGTGTTTACCGTCTTCGGTAATGGTAAATCCCAAATCCATTAGCGCCTGCCGCAAAGTTCCGCTCATCGTCCTATAGTCTCTAAGGAGAATTTTTATTGTGTTCGCTCTTTTTTCAGACGCACCTTCAAATCCATTCCTTTGGATAATATCTGCCAAAACATCATATCTTCTTGTTTTGGCGGCTGTGTTTTTTAACTTTTCAGCAACCGCCTCTAATATCATCTCTTTTATTTCCCCTGGGAAGAATTCGTCCTCAACGCCGAGGTAAATAATAGCAACATCTTCTGTCGAGTCGAGTTTGGCTTTTAGACCCTGATTCTCATAAGATAATGCATCATTTGCTTTTGTTAATTGCTCAACCTGTTGTTGAAGCTTCTTTATATCATCATCAAAATACGCAATCAATTCGTCAGCATCATTGAGTGCTTTGGCCTTTTCAAGTTCTGCTGCAAGCCGTTCCTCTTTCTGGCTGCTATACCTGTCGCGTAATAGTGCGTTATTAACTCCAGACCATGTGTAAAGCGTATCCACCATTTGAGAGTTGCTATACTGTATTACGCTTCGTATAACCCTCTCCATTAAAATATCATCACTGCCTTCATAGGCACGATAAAGAAATCTCTTGTGTCCTACTGCTTGGTTAGGGTAGTAGATGCCGATTGCGCCATAGTATTCATTCTTATCGTCACAATCGCGTCTTAACCGACTGTTTAACCAGCCTTCCTTTTGGACAAGTACATGGGCAACCCCTTTGAGCCGGCTGGCAATCCATTTCACATTCACCGGATCCTCTCCGAAGAATGTTTTAGAAATATAGACAACCGGCAAACGATAATGGCTGACCCCATTAATGACATCAACAAGGATGTCCAAATTGTCCTTATCGATAATAACGGGTCGATTGGACACGGGGAGATTATTATCGTCCTTTATGTAGCCCTTTTCTACCAGGAGTGAAATAAAGTGAGGTGTTGAGAAGCCGGATTCGACGGTCAGTGCAGATTCAAGATAACTTCTATCCAGGCGAACGGACATTTTCATGTCGTTAAAGTTCATGACATAGTCAGTATCCCAAACCACACCGTCAGTTTCGGTCTTTTCATAGCGTATGGCAATGGTATTCTGATTCCGGTATTCTTCTATGGCAAGCCACAAAGAATCGTCTCCATATCGAATGTTTCTTTCCCCGTTCCAAACCAGCCCGGGAATAGCGTTTTCTTTATGAGGACTTCCTTGATTCCATTCGATGGCAAGGCGAATAAAATCGTCTTTGCTCATTGTATCATTAATCGATAAAACAGTAGAGAATAAAAGCATGTCAATACCTCCTTCCAATTCAAATCCGCTTCCGTTACTTTTTACCTCCACGCGTATATGGAGCAACATGGATTTCTTTACCATTCCAATGACGCGTATATCCAGAAACGGTATGTTCAATAGGCGAAGCATGTGTACCGTGTTCCAAGCTGTCCGAAATAGCAGAAGCAATTGTTTCTGCAGCTTTACTCGTTCCAGAAGAGTTTACGGAGGGCCCACTAATACTTGAACCGGTGTTATGAGAGCTGCTATGTGAACCACCTGTAACTCTTGAAGCCCCATAAGATAAGGCTGCTCCAGCAGCAATTTTCGTTCCCTCAACTATAATTGAAGACAATATAGGGTGATTGGTTCTAAAGTTTTTCCACCCATCTGTTACCTTGTGAAATCCACGGATAATAAACGATTCGGATTGATTTGTAATTGGGGCTGAATCAACTCTCGGACTATCACTTTTCGCAGCAATGGTTTTTTTCTCTGCGTTAATAGTTTCGGGTTTTATCTCATCCGCGATTTCGGGCTCACTCTTAACAGGTTTTTTCTCAGGGGTGGAATTGTTTTCATTCAACACCGCTGAACCTTCTGTACAGATTGGTGCGCTTAGTTTAATTACCTCGCATGGAATATATTTTCCATCACCAAAATCATGGAACTGTCTGTTTATAGGGTCATAATACCAATTTGTAGGCTTCTGCCAATTCCCACGGTGAGCCTCAAAATGCTCTTGATGAGTAAGGAATTGTATATTATCAGGTTCACCTTGAAATTCAGGATACTCCGCCGCACTTTTCATATGCTGTCCTTCAAAGGCTTTTCCATCTTCATCGTAGGCTTTACCCCGGTCGATAATATCCTGCTGCTGTTTTTCGGTCCAATCTCGTGTACCTTCACCCTCTAATACACGCTGCTGTTCCTTTTCCCAAGCAAGTCTGATTGCTTTACTCGCATCAGCTGTTCTTCTCGACATAGGATCACTCTCCTATCCCGAGCAAGTCATAAAGATCCTTCAGGAATGAATAAAAATCTTCATAAACTTCATCTTCTTCGATCCGTCCGCCTTCAAGATTATAAATGGAGATTTTTTCTCCATCCCTCTCGCAGAGAATAGGATCGCCTGTCGCCAATGCGCCGATTACTATATACTTGTCATCAGGTCTGTCAACGTTATTAATATCAATAATCGGCTTGTGTTCAATTCCATAAAACTGAACACCGGCGGGCAAAAAACACTCGCCGCCATCTGAAAGCATTAACCACTCTCTGTATTGCGTTGGGAGCTTGACATTGTTTTCAGCTTCAAACTGGTTAATTTGTTCTTCGGTAACTCCATCGAAAAACAGCATTTTCCCCTGGTTACTTATTACATCAACTATACTTTTCAGTTCTTCCGAAATCATATACAATAAACCTCCGTTACAGTAAGATTAAACTGAAGACTAAACATCTCTCTTCATGTATGTGATCTGGATATCGTAACCCAGCTTTTCAAGCATCTCCACGAACACCTTGTTCACGATGCCGTCCTTCTTATTTATCAGCCTGCTGATGTACGGGGCCGAAGTCCCCACCATCTCCGCAAGCTGCGCCTGGGTGATGCGCTCCTCCAGACATTTGACCTTAACGTCTATATCAAAATCATTTTTTACCATAATGCACCTCGCTTTTGGTGAAGCACAATTGCACTGACAAGATAATTCATTATACCACAAGTTTATGAATTTTTCAACACAACACGCAGAAAAAGACACCCGGAAAATTCCGAGTGCCTTATTGCTTCTGTGCTGCTACGCATCCACGTCTATCGCAAGGCCGGATTTGAACTCGACCGTGATCCTGTCCTCGTGGATCGTGACCTTCTCGACCATTCTTCGGACGAGTATCTCGCTGTATTCCGCCTCGCCGGTCTGTTCCTCGATGAATCGAATCATAGCCTTTATTCTGTCGATCTTGTCTTTTTTCAAAGCCGCCTGCGTGAGAACGTCCTGCCGCCTTTCGTGCAGAGAAACAATCCTTTCTCCGATCTCCTGTATACGGGCTTCATCCTTGCCGGCATCGAGAAGATCCATCTGGCTCTTGCGAATCATATTGTCGATTACCTCGATCTCTTCATCGACGTCGCAGCCGACAACCGACTCGATATTCTCCTTCAGCACCGGAATGATGTCGTCCCTGTTGGCATAGGTCATGTTCACGGCTGAGGCAATGGCGGCATGCAGTTCCTCCTCCGGTACGCTTCTTCCGACGCATTCCTCTCCGGGGGTCAGTCTGCTGACGCACCGCCATACCACGGGCTTCGTGTCGCCGACGTACCAGGTGACACGCCTGTAGATGTTGCCGCAGTGACCGCAGGCCACATTGCCGGAAAGCGCGTATTTTGAACTGTACATACGCTTTTTGCCGCCCTTGTACAGAGCGGAGCGCCTTGCCAGCTCTTCCTGCACCAGAAGGAATGTCTCCTTGTCGATGATGGCTTCGTGACAGCCCTCCACATAGTATTTCGGCATCGCACCGTCGTTCATGCTGCGCTTTTTGTCGAGAACGCTGACCGTATAGGTCTTCTGAAGAAGCGCGTCGCCGATGTATTTTTCGTTTGTTAGGATCTGCCGGATGTTCGTCTCATGCCAGCGGGTGTGCTTCGCGCCGTTGAGGATGCCGTCGGCTTCAAGCCCTCGCCGTATTTTCACAAAACTCGCGCCTTCCAGGTATTCGCGGTAAATGCGCCTGACCACCTCGGCCTCCTCCGGTACGATGATGAGCTTTCCGTTTTCATCCTTCGTGTAGCCGAGAAACCAGTTGTGGTTGACCTGAACTTTCCCTTGCTGATTGCGAAACTGGATGCCGAGACGGACGTTCGCCGACAGGGACTCTGATTCCTGCTGCGCAAGCGCTGCCATGATGGTCATAAGCACCTCACCCTTGGCGTCGAGCGTGTTGATGTTCTCCTTCTCGAAGAATACGGCTATATTCATTTCCTTCAGCTTCCGCGTGTACTTGAGGCAGTCCACCGTGTTGCGGGAGAATCGGCTGATCGACTTCGTGATAATCATGTCGATGCGACCCGCCTCGCAGTCGGCTATCATACGGTTGAAAGCCTCGCGCTTCGCCGTGCGGGTGCCGGAGATGCCGTTGTCCGCGTACACCTCGACCATTTCCCATTCCGGATTTCCGTTGATGTAGGAGGTGTAGTGCGCCACCTGCGTTTCGTAACTGGATTCCTGTTCCTCGAACTCCGTGGAAACGCGGCAGTAGGCGGCGACGCGCACCTTCTGTTTTTTCTCCGCCGGCTTCTGCGTTCCCACAGTTTTTACCGCCGGAATGAATGTGATGTTCTGAGCCATTGCCATTTATTCGTTCACCTTGCCTTCTATCCGACCGTATGCGTACTCAGCCTGCGTGATAGGGTCGGTAAATTTCTGTGCTGCCTTTTTTGTTCTGAACTCCGTGAATATAACGGGAACGGGCTTTTCCTTTGGCGGAATGTTGTCTCTGCCGAGCTTTTTCTCCCGCTTCAGCCGTTCCGCCTCCACGGCATTGAACGTATCGTCATCGATGATCCGGGGGTAAATGTCGTCCCCAAGATACCGTTTATTGTGAAGCAGACGCTTGATCATGCTGTGAGTCGCTTTGATGCCTGCCACCTCGGCGGCATTTTCGTACGACATTCCGAGAAGGTATGCCGAGTAGAGCGCGGCAAGCCTCGCGGCCTCCATATCGTGTACTTTCGGTCTGCCGTCAACGATCACATATCCGAACGGTGTGTGTTCCATAGCCTCATATCCTTTCCCGGAAGACGGGGCCGCACTTCATGGCGAATCCGACTTCCTTTCTGCTGAAAATAATGACGCGGTCAACATGCTTTGTGAAAACCTCATCGGAAAATGCCGTCAGCAGTTCCGCCTTTGCAGTGTACCGTAGCAGCTCGTTCAGCGCTCTCTGACGGTCGGAATCAAGATTGGGGTCTCCCTCAATACCTGCCCGAACCGTGTGCAGTTCCTTTTCCTTCCGCGCCAGTTCATCCAGTTCTTCGCGATAGACGGCTGCGTCAAGCAGCCCCTTGGCAAAGAACTTGTCCGCCGCCTGCCTGCGTTCCGCAACAGCGTCCAGTTCCGTGTTTATTTCCGCAAGGCGGTCAATAATCTCTTTGTCCCCGCCGCCGAGCAGTCTGCCGGACATAGGAAGAAGCACGGCATCCCGTCCGTAGATCAGCTTGTTCATCATATTCACGAACGCAGCTTCGACCATATCAGCCCGGACCGGAAGTTGCCTGCACTTTTTGCTTTCTCTGGCATGCGTTTCGCATCCGTACCAGATGTCCCCGTAGATCTTCTTCCGTTTACATTTCCCGCCGCATTCGCCGCAGAATATCTTTCCGGAAAGAGCGTATCTTACAGAGTATTTTCCGCTGTTTCTCACCACGCCTTTTTCCTTCGCGTTGTTGTCCACGGCGGTATTCGCCGCCAGAAAAACCTCCTCGCTGACGATGGGGTCGTGATGGCCCTCGATGCGGTACATGCCGCGTTCTCCGTGGTTTACATGAGAATTGAACTGATCGTCCTTGTATGTCTTTTGAAAAACTGCAACGCCGGTATAGGTCTCGTTTCGAATCATTGCCGTGATAACAGAACTGCGCCATTGCACTCCGCGCGCCGTCGGAATGCCTTTAGCGTTCAGCTCCTTCGCTATCGTACCGCCGGATTTGCCTTCCAGCACCGAATCGAATATGCGTCTTACCACTTCGGCTTTTTCCTCGTCTATGACCATTTTCCCATCCGCGTTCTTATATCCGTAGGCGGGAGTGCCGATCACATAGGTGCCGTTCTGGAAACGCTTCTGGATGCTCCATTTGTTGTTTTCCGAAAGGGAGCGGGATTCGTCTTCCGCAAGGCTCGACATGATGGAAAGCATCAGTTCGCCCTCCATCTTGCCCGTGTCGATATTTTCCTTTTCAAAGAAAATGTAAATTCCCATTGCGCTGAGCCTGCGGACGGTCTCAACGCTCTCCACTGTGTTGCGGGAGAAGCGGCTGATGGACTTTACAAGGATATAGTCGATAAGACCGCGTTCGCAGTCCGCAAGCATACGGAGCAGACCGTCGCGCTTTGCCATCTTTGTGCCGGAGACCCCTTCGTCATAATATAGTCCGGCGAACTCCCAGTTGGGGCAGTTTTTGATGACCTGTTCGTAATGCTCCTTCTGCGCTTCAAGGCTGATGAGCTGGTCGGCGGAGTCGGTGGAGACCCTGGCATAGGCTGCCACGCGGAGTTTTTTCGTTTCCTTCGCCGCCGCGTCGATCTTTGTTATCCGTTTCATTGTCTCGCCTCCTGTCCTTAAAGGGGTATAGTATATATCACTCTGAAAGCCCGGAATAGCAAGTCATTCAGGGCATAATCTTTGCGATTGCCGGCGAGAATTTTTCGCGGTTTTTCGCCATGATCTTGTCGAATTCGCCGGGTGTGATAAGTCCCTTGTCGAGCAGTTTCTGCGTGATCTGTCCGGCAGCAATGTAGGCGAATTCGCGGCGCATATCATCGTCGGTACGCTTTATCATCTGTTCCGGGCGGAACGCGCCCTGTATCTGTGTAATGTTCATAGAAATACACCTCCTACCTGGTAGCCCTGGCAGGAGGTGAAAACTGACGGTTTGAGGGAAAATATCAGTCTTTTTTATAAAAATCACAGACATACCCGTCGGCACGGAGCAGAAGCCCTTCCGCCCAAGGAGGAACACGCCCCATCTGCTCACAGAGGACATCAAGGCTCATACGTGGGTCGGCTTCGATGATGACCTCATCGTGGACATGGGCGACGATCTCACAGTGCCGCAGAGTCTTCATCGCGTACATCAGAATGTCCCTGGCGGTCGCCTGCACGATGTTCTCCACGAACTTGGGGCCGTAGGATTCGATGCGCTCCCATTTCTTCGTGCCGCCGACCCCTTCATATGTGACGGACTCACCGCCGAATCGGTTCTCGCCGATACGGGGCTTGACGTAGACAAGGTTTCTGCGGGACGGAAGCGTTATGAAAAGCATACCGCTCTGATAAAAAATCCTGACGCCGCCGGCGCTCTGCGGCTTCCGTTCCTTCATGACCTTTTTTACGGCGGAATCGACATCCCACCAGAAGCGGACGATGTTCGGATTGGACTGCCTCCAGGCGTTCACAAGGGGCTGAAGCTCCTCTTCGGCAAGGCCCATGTCAAGAGCACCCATCGCCTTGAGCGCACCGACAGATCCGCCGTAGCCGAGCGCCAGTTCCGCAATCTTGCCTTTCTGCCGAAGGTGTCCGTTCACGCCGTGTTTCTCCACGGGGACTTTGAACATCTGCGATGCCGACGCGCAGTAGATGTCGCCGCCGCTGCGGAAGACCTCCGTGCGCCACGCCTCGCCGGCATACCACGCGATGACTCTCGCTTCGATGGCCGAGAAGTCCGCCACATAGAACCTGCAGCCGTCCTTCGGAATGAAAGCCGTGCGGATCAGCTGTGAAAGCGTATCCGGGATATCGTCGTAAAGCATGGACAGGGTTTCCGTATCACCGCTCCGCACAAGCGCTCTCGCCGCGTCAAGGTCCGGCATATGGTTCTGCGGAAGATTCTGCAATTGAACGAGCCTGCCGGCGAAGCGCCCGGTCCTGTTCGCGCCGTAGAACTGGAACATACCGCGGCATCTGTCGTCGGCGCAGGCGGCGTTCTCCATCGCCTGGTATTTCTTCACCGACGATTTGGCAAGCTGCTGACGGAGAAGAAGCGCCTCGGAGACGTCACCTTCCGTCTCGCCGATCAGCGCGGCTACGGTCTTCTTGCCGAGGGTGTCGGTCTCCACACCGTTGTCCGAAAGCCAGGATTTCATCTGCGCCACGGAATTGGGGTTGTCGAGTTCGGTCAGCTCCCGCATCGAGGCGGTAAGGCTGTCCCGTGTCTCCGCGTCAAGCGCGATGCACCGTTTAACGAACTGCATATCCACGCGGATGCCCCGGTCATTGATCTCCTGGTCAAGATGGTATTCGTCCCAAACCGCCTCCGGCACGGGGAACTTCGACAGCTTCGCCTGTATCTGCATCTCGGTCTCCACATCACGGAGGTTATAAGCCTTGTATCTGTCCCACTTTTCCGGGTCATGCTCCGGCAGATTCCTTGTCCGGCCGCCGTTTGTCTTCGTGGGAGCGCACGGTGTGGAGAAATACCGTATCAGATCCCGCCCCTCGGTCAGCTTCTGCTTCTCAAGCCCCAGAACAGCACCGACCCCTTCCAGGGACAGCGGCAGACCCATATATGCAGACCACACCATCGAGCAGCGCCAGGTCTCCGGGTTCAGAAAACGAGCACATGCCGTGGACAGCGGATGCCGGTCATGAAACGGGTCGAGGCTGATCCCCATATCCGACAGATACCGTGAAAGGCAGACGCGCTCGAACTGCGCGTTGAACGCCCACTTGGTCACGGAATCGTCGGTCAGCGCCGACAGGACATCCGCCGGCAGAGTCTCCCCGGAAGCGAGGTCTATGACGCGCACCTCACCGCCGTCCGCACTGTATCCGAACAGAAGGATCTCAAAGTCCGGGCTTTCCGCGTATTTGTACACGCCGCACTTCTGAAGACTGACCGATGAATACGTCTCAATATCGATTTCAAGATTTCTCATTTCGATCCTCCATAAAGAAAATGAGGCGGCAGAGGGAGAAACTCCATGCCGCCCCGGAAGCCTTACTTCGTGAATTCCTTCATGCGTTCCGCATGGTATTCGGCATCGCGCTTTTCGCGTTCAGCCTGACGCTTTTCGTTCCTGCGGTCGTTGACGAAAGTCTGGATCCCGACGAACACCCACGTGAGGGTCGCAAGGGAAAAAGTGCCGATGAGAATGTTTACGAGCAGTTCGGTGACTGCGCTTACGGTTGAACCTTCCATGTCCGCACCTCCTTAAGCCAGGAAATCGTCATCGGCGAGGGTGGCGAAATCGTCAGCCGCCGTGGACTTGCCGCCGAGAGGCTCACCGTCTCTGACCTTCTGAATGTTGCCCAGACCGCAGGCAATACCCTTGTTGCCGTTGGAGTTGAAGGCGAAGAAGTTCAGCGAGACGCGGGCATAGCACCCGGAGTAGACCTCGCTCCTGTCAAGGATGGGCTTGACCTGTCTGTCCACGATCTGCGGAGCCGTGGTGGAATTGGCGTTGATGAACCAGTGCCCCTTGTAGGCCTCATCGTCGCGCTCGACATCGCCGTCGCGCAGAGGCAGCTTGATCGCAGCCTTGTTGGGCTTCTTTCCGCCGAACTTTGCCACGCCTTCCTCGATGGCGGCGTCGATTGCCGCGTTGATGTCATTGACGGTATCGGTGTCGGTCTTGGGGATGAGAACGGATACGGAGTATTTCTCCGCGCCGCCGTTGATGGATACGGGCTCCCAGCCGTGGAAGTAAGAGAGGCGGGTGCCGGTGCCGGTGATAACCTTGGTTCTGCTTGAATTGTTAGCCATTTTAAATAGCCTCCTTGATTTCGTAAAATTCGTTAATGGCATTTGAAACGTTCATGGCCGGACGCTTATCCGATTTTGGAACAAGAGTCGGCCTGCCCGGCGCTTTGGTGATGAGGCCGCCGAGAATTGCCTCAAATCTGTCTTTGCCCATCAGTCTCTGCATTTCGGTCAGCGAGATAAGGGACTGACGGTAGATATCCTTATAACCCGCTTCTTTTGCCGCTTCCGCGACGGCTGCTTCATCGCGGTACTTGCGGACGGAGCGTCCTTCGACCACCTTGAAGCCGTTCCACTCCTTGCCGTGGTTCAGCGCGGCGTCAAGAGCGTAGGCGGTGATCTCGTTCGCCCATTTGGTCAGATCCGGCAGCACGGCGAGGATCTCCTCGATCTCCGCGTCGGTGAGCAGAGGCGGCATACGGAACTCCGTCTGCGCCAGCTTCAGTTTTTCCTCGGCTCTCACACGGCAGCGGACGGCGGCGCGGCAGAAGGTACACCACTCTCCGGGGAGATACTCGCCCTCGCCGTCGTAGGCCGCCTTCGCCCTGGGTTTCAGCTCGTTTTCCGCCCAGGCTTTGAGGTCTTCGACGGATACGGTCCAGGTACTGACGTTCTCGCGGCGCGGCTGGAAGATGGTCATCGACACCTCCCGGATATCGTAGAGAGCGTCGTACACCGCCAAAGCGCCGAGCGCGTACAGCTTCATCTGCGGATTGTCCTCCGCCTCGACGAGGACGCCCATGCCGTACTTGAAATCGATGATGTGCAGCCTGTCGTCGGAGATGATCAGGCAGTCCCCGGTGCCGAAGCCGTCCGGCACATAGCAGGAGAAGTCCAGGCGCTGCTCGATGAGAACGACCGGGTCGTCGCAGACCTGCTTTGTCGTCTCATACTGCTCCATGACGAACTCCGCGTAGGCGTCGGTGCATTCCTCCATCTCGTCGGAATCGTAATCCGACACCGGACGTCTGCTCCTCATATGGAGAGCGCGTTTCAGCTTGTGTTCGCACAGAGCGTGGGCCGCGGTGCCTTCTCTGGCGGCTTCGGATCCCGTGTTCTCAAACTCAAGCTCCAGCCTCGCCGACGGCGTGCAGTTCAGCCACCTGTGGGAGCCGGACGCGGACAGTACAGCGTGATCAGCCATTGCCCAGCACCTCCGCTTTCTTCAGCACCGCTTCGTAGTTCGCGGGATCGATCTCACTGAGCCGTTCCGCGCCGAAGCTCTGAATGATCGCTCTGACCTCCGCCGTGTAGCCGTCGCGGCTCTTTTCGGCGAGAACGCCTCTGACCTTTTCAAGCGGTATGCTCTGCTTCTTCTTTGCCAGCTGCGGCTTCGGTTCTTCCTGCGGACTGTCAGCAAGGGACGCGCACAACGCCCTCACGCTGTCCGCAAGTGCGGTCATATCATCTGCTGTCTTCAGAAGCAGCTCCGTGACGTCAGCCTTCGTTTTCTGTTCGCTCATCATCTTTCACCTCCTCACTGATGGCGATCTCATCGACTCTGTCTCCGGGAATGAGTACGATCACCCTGCGCGTTTCGCCGAGAAGCAGACGCAGAAGACGCTCACGGACGGAGACTTTGCGGACGGCAGCGATACCGCCCGTCTTCGGTTCTTTTGAAACACTGACCTTCAATTTGTGTTTCATGGCATTACCCCTTTCCGAGGACTCTTTACTGCCGTCCTCTACCTGGTAGCCTTGGGAGGAGGTCAAAACTGACGGTTTAAGAAAAAACCAAAAAAGAAAAAAGCCCCCGAAGGATTACCTTCGAAGGGCCGGTGTGGGTATGTTCAGTTTATCTCGTTCCAGTATTCAGCATAAACATAGATGAGGGCCCGAAACTGAGGGTGTTCCGCGAAAAAAGTCCCGGAAGAGAGAAATTCTCCTCCGGGAGTATAGTTTTCGCCGTTTGTATCCTCATCCCGCCGCCTCCTTCCGTTCGTCGCATCTATCACTCTGATACGGAGAAAAGTCAAGGGGGAGAATAAAAAGCTTATCTATTAGTAACACGTTTAAGTTTTTTGCGTTATTGTAAAAGTGAGGTCATCGGATCAGTAGAAATTATAATTTCCTTTGAAATCAATTAGGGATACTACTCTACGAAGTGTATCGATATCTGTTATCATAGGGTCTTTACTTAGTTCTATTACTTGTTTGTGAGTTATGTCCCATAACATTATCATAATACCTCTTATAGCTTCAGCCATACCTAAAGCATACCCGCCTGCTTTCATCTGCTGAATAGTATAATGTGCTAGTCCTGCGCGGTCATCCGGATGTGTTGATACATCAAGGCCAATACTTTGTCCGTATTTTCGCAACAAATCTAAAGTAGCAGTAACAAAAACGGGCACCCAATAAAACTGTGTTTCCGGGCATCGCATTTCGACACTCTTTCCGCAAATCTGTGTAGCCATAAAATCAGCTTGATTTTCATAAGCAGGATTTGATTGTTTATGCTTGTAAAACAAATGCATCAATTCATGAGCTATAATGAAACGATCCGCTTCATACACCATTGATTGATGGTACTGACCGATATCCACATTCCCTAATTTATGAAATTGGGAATACGGGAAAACAGTACCATACTTGATATATGAGTACATAATCTCCATAAAGTCTCTGACGATATTAATGTCAGCCAAAATTCTTCTTTTAAGTTCATCCATTGTTAATATACTTGGTTTTACATAGCAGTCAGATTCCTCATTTGTTACTATCAAGCCAACTACTACTCTAGCTATATTCGAGATAAAATACATTAGGTTTCTGTCAATTATTATCGTATTATAGTCAGACTTAGCATATGCATTGATCTTCGTTAAGTTTGCCGTTCCTATTAATGGTTTTTGAAAAGTATCATCAAACAGACCAATTTCCTTGCATGTAAAACAAAGCTCATCAAGAAGTCTTTTTACAAACGGATAATGAACCATGCTCTCATATGGCGTTGGCATTTCTATGCGTATAAACTCGTCTATCAATTCATCAAATTTACGTGAAATGATGTGTTTAGGTGCATTATGATCAAGTATTGCCCAATCCATAAATGCAGATTTATAGTACTCGTCAACAACAACTGCTTTAGTATCAGTTTGTTGTTGAACAAGAGTTAAGAATTCTATATCTGTCATGCTTTTCGTTTCAGTTTAACAGTAATAGCTGCTTCTGCGCCGGCTTTTAATCCTGCAACAGTAAGAATACTCACTTCACCATTCCCATTAACGGTTAACGATAATTCAACTTCATTGATCTCAAAAGAAGAGGAGGACGTGTCGCAATCATTGATTGCCGAGGCAACACTTTTAATCATTGTATTAAACGATTGTCCAAACTTTTTACTTGATACACCGGTAATGATAGGAGTAACTATTGATTGCCCAACTCCTTCGCCCAAACCAATACCTAAATCAGTACTTTCATAACCTACAGTTACGAGAATCTTTTCCTCTTCCATATTATTCCTCCAAAGCCTTTTTACCATGAAGATTGTTATCTTCCATTTGAATTATACCAAAATAAGGATGTAATATAAAGTCAAAAAAAGAGCCCCACCGAAGGGTTATCCTCCGATGGGGTTCGTGTTACTGGGCCATATAGAATCCGCCGAGAGCGGTAATGGTAGCGGGTCCCGCCTTGCCGTCGACTGTCAGGCCATTCGCCTTCTGAAAAGCCTTGACCTTGCTGCGGGTGGAACCGAAGTAGTTCCTGTTCTTCACATTGAGGCCTGCAAAGCCGTTCGCCGCGAGGAGCTTCTTCAGCTCGCAGACGTCCTCGCCGATGCGGCCGTACTTCAGCACGCGGGTGAAAATGTACTTCCCCTCGCAGTCGGCGACCTCCGCCTCCGTCCAGAAGGGCGGCCTGCCGTAAGCGTTCCACGTGTTGCCGGTAAGAGGCAGCTTCGCAACGCCCGCGTCACGGCCCTTCGCCTCGATCACGTTGAGCTCGGTATCGACCACGTAGCCGATATGAGTCGCGCGGCCGGTCTTATCGAGCTTGAAAACAAAATCGCCAACTCTGAGCTTGCTCTTTTCTATCTTCACGCACTTGTTGTACATACCGTGTGCGGAAAGATCATACCGAAGCATGCCCTTCACGTTCTGCAGCCAGTACATGCCGAGACCCGAGCAGTCGAAAGCGCGGAGCACGTCGCCGAAGCCCGCGTCACACTGCTTTTGCCAGAAAGCGATCGCTCTGTTGGCGTTTGCCTCAGAGGTCTCCACCTGACGGATCCAGCGTTCATTTACCGCGGGACCGAGCTGGCCCTGGGCTCCCCAGACGTAAACGGAATGGTTCTTTACCTGTTCATTGAGATACTCGATGAATTCCCTGAGATTATTCGTCTTCAGCATCTGCATCATCCTCCTCTGTAATTGCATCATCGTCGTTTGTTACGGGCTCTTCCTCTTTTTCAGCCCGGTTGTGCAGCTGCTCCAGCACGGCCTTCAGCTTTTTGGGGATGGGCAGGCCGAGATGCGCGGCGTTCTCCAGCAGGGAAACGCCTTCGTTGGACATATAGAAGAATATGACCGCCGTCCGGAGCACGGCTCCCGCGCCGATTACGTGGGTGTCGAGAATATGCCCTATCCCCACCAGTGCGAAAATGAGCACCTTCTTGAATATGCCCTTGAAGCCGACTGCCGAGCTCAGCCTTTTATCGACTATCGCGCACATTACGCCCGTGATATAGTCGATCACGACGAAGGCGAGCAGGGCATACAAAAGGCCGTCGCAGCCGCCCAGGAACCATCCGAGCCAGCCGCCGACGGCCGAGAATATCACCTGTACGGTGATCCAGAATTCCTTCATTTCTTTTTCCTCCTTATGAAACCCTCTTGTAGAAATAGCACGTGATGTACGGCTGCATATTGCTGTGCGCCGTTCCGCTGCCCTTCGAACCTGTGCTGCCGGAGAGCGTGACCGTGTGCGTATGCGCTCCACCGCTTCCTGTTGTTGCGGGTCCCGTCGTGCCGTCGTTCGTCAGGTACTTGTAATTACTTCCCGAGCCCGAGCCGACCTTGTAGGTGCCCGCCGCAGCCTGATGCGTATGCGCCGCGGCCTCCGCTGCCGTTGCAGTACCCGATGAAAGCGCATGGTTGTGCGAGGGCATATTGGCGGTCGTGAGCGTGACCGTCTTCGCACCTCCCTCCATCTCGGGATCGCAGAGTTCTCTGTCGTTCGCGTCCACGCCGACGGGAACGCGTCCCTCACCCCACAGCTCCCACGTGCCTCCGAGGAAGGTGATCGCGTTGGCAGGATCCACCGTCATGCGTATAGAGCCCACCGGATAGATGAGATCGCGGAGCCATGTGAGCGAGGAGAACGTGACGTCTCCCTCAAACTCCACGTCCTCATGGAACACCGCGTCCCAGCCCACTTCGAACTTATCCTGCTCGCAGATCTTGCCTATCGCCATACCGAGGCCGTTGTTCCTGATCGAGAAAATGGTATCCGCCGTGGTGATATCGGCGTAAGCGTAGACCGTTTCGAAGTAGTCGCTGACCTCAACGCGGATATCGTAGGCGTATTGGCTCGAAAGAGAGCCGCCGCATACCACTGTGCTGTTGAAGGCGTATACGCCCGATATGCTCCGGAGAGTCGTGTAGTTCGCCGCGTTCTTCCGCTTGCTCTGTATTGTGATGGAGGCGTCGTTAGCGGAATCGAGCGGGGAGATATTCGCCCTCAGCCTTATCGAAACATAGGTGCCGTTGTGGGATAATACTCCCGAGGAGTTACATCGGAACACCGATGCGATATTTACCGTAGGCGACTTATACGCCATGACTTCATATGAGCCCGTCAGCGTCTTCGTTCTGTTCCGGGAGTCCTTTACCACCACCGTATAGCTCTGGGTACCGCTCTTCGACAGCGCCTCGGTCGTAAAGGAAGCCTCCGTATACGCCGTTCCGTTTATCGTGGTGGTGACTGAAACTATCGTCGAGCCGTATGCCCCCGAAGCGTTTACGGATACGCTCAGCTTCGTCTTGTTCTGAATGTAGGCGTGGAACTGCCCGGCGATCGACGGGTTCGAATCCTGCATAGCTATGCTTGCCGACGGCACAATGCTCTCCGGGACGTTCAGCGTTATGGATACCGATCTCGTGCCGATCAGCGTATTGCCGGAATAGGTATCGCAGTAAAGCGTTCCCACAGCCGTTGTGGAATTCGGAGCCTGATTCGCGAGCGTAACTGACGGCCGCCAGCTGACCGAGGTGCTTGACGTCTTGGAGACTATCGTTCCCGAAGCCGAGCCGACCTGGTAGCGAAGTGTGTGCATGAAGCTGCTTGACGCGGGAGAAAGCGTGATCGTGCTCTGTGAGCCCAAGGTCAGCGTGCCTACCGAGGGAGTCGTCGCCCGTGGAATAGTCGGAAGCGTCACCGTCGCCGAGCCCGTAATCAGCTTCAGTGAATTGGCGAAGGAGCAGTCGGCGTTCCAGGAGAGCGTTACAGAACCCGTGCCGTCCGTATTGTGCTGTATGACGCAAGTGCCGTAGCCCGCCGCCTCGGTATCCGCGTTGTCCGTCATGACGGTAAGGAACTTCGTATCCTCCGCGCTGCCGTAGGGCGTTTCGTACTGTGTGGTGTAGTCGGAAGCCGTGGGGATAAGGTCTGTTGCGAAACCACGCTTCTGCCTCGTGTAGACCGTCGAGCCGTTGGCCTTGACCGTCATGCTGCCGCGGTTCGTCTGGTCATAGTTATTGCAGTAGATGTGATAGCCGCCGGACGCTGCGACGTTCGCTATGAAGATGTAAAACCGAATGGTCGAGGTGTTGTTCTCCACCGACTGGCTCACGACCTTGTACTCCATCCAGCAGCCGAGCTTTGTAGTCGCCGTGCCCGAGAACGAGCCGTTTATTATGCTGTATCCCGAATGGATCGGGGTTGTTCTGTCTGCCATTTCATCATTCCTTTCAGCGTTTCTGCATACAAAAAGCACTGCCGGAGCAGCGCTATTTAATCTTTTATATCGTAGTTTATGAGATGGGCGAAAGAGGCTGTGTTAATACTACAAGCAAATGACCGTCTATGTTTCAGCGTTAATTGTGAAAAATTAGATAAGGCGGAACAATCTGCTCTTTTCAATATCAGTAGTGCTAGCAGCAAAGCATGTGTTTAGCATTTGCCATTCAAGAATGAAGAGAGCCGCCAAAGCATTAGTAACCGCTTTCAAATTTGCTCGCATATAGTTTGGCCTTTCCCCTAATCCAATCGATGTCCTTTGATGCTTAACTTTGTTATATGCGGTCCACCAAAACGGGGTTTCTGCATTTGTCCTTTTATCCAATATCGGTCTGTTCTTTTCGTTAAGCACATATTTCCACTTTTTCCAAGGTGTTAATTCATATTCAGCATAGAAGATAACCCTTTTCCTGTCCAAATCATGGAGTGCATTCTGAACTTCATATCCCCACTTGTTTATATTTGATTTAGAATCAAGAATGATATCAGCATTGAAGTGTTGTGCGATTGCTTTACCAACAACATCTATTTCGCTGCAAATAACCTGAAGAAGTTCTATGTACTCCATGGAAAATGTTGCATTATTTTTGGTGTCGAAAGCAACGAATCTTTGAGTTGCCCAAACTTGCTTTTCTAATTCAACATAATAAAGCCAGTAGTTCTTAATGAATTCATTAGCATTCATAATATCACCTCATCAGAATTATCTCAACACTATATAGTGAATTATCAATTGTGCATCACAAGAGCTTTCTTCACAAAAGCTTTTGAGTTTTCAAGAAGATTTTATCATACCACCAAATCAAATTCAACCCTTCAACATCATTACTCTATCAGCTTGAAATTGAGGTTGTCCGATTCCGGCATACAAGCAAAGGGACCGATGCGCATGCCCGTCAGTATCTCGACAGTATTGACATACAGCTTGCCCGCGGAAAAGTACGCTATCGCGTTCTCGGTCGATACGCTGTCCTCATCTCCGGTGAAGAAGTAGAGAATGTCGTTCTCGAGCTTCAGCTTGATGTTAGAGCTGCTCTCTCCGATCACGATGCCCGAAGCGATCATGCGGATAAACCCGTGTATCGCTTCGAACTGCTGATTCATATCACCGTTGAGGTCGGATATCTCGGAGTTCGTTTCATAGAAGTTCATTTCGATAGTACCCGCCATAACGGAAAGCGTGGTCATGACCGTGCTCTGAAACTGCTCGAAATCGGAGGTGGCGACGTAATCCTCCAGAGCGCTCATGATTATCTGCTGAGCGGATTGAAGGATACTGGTGTTATTGGTGATCTGCTGCTGCACTATCTCAACTGCACCCGAATTGGTAACATAGTCCGCCTCGATTCCCTCTATCCTGTCGATAGCACCGTTAATGCGTCCGGTATTATCGGCAACCAGCGAAGCCCGGCTGTCGCCGATCGTGATCCTTGTCGCCGCCGGATTCTGCAGGGGTATCGTCATCTTCGTCAGAACAAAATACGCCTCGGGCAGCACGTCCCCGCAGGAGACGATTATCCTGTCGAGGAAAGAAAATGCCTCGACGTCCGTATTGAGCGCGGCGAGATCCACCGCCGTGAGCTGTATCGTCTCCTTCAGCCTCGCCCCCTGCGCGGCAAGCCATGCCTGCGCCTTGTGCAGAAGGTTCGTCGGCAGCGTGACGTCGTCCCATGTGGTTTGGCTCACAGGAGCATAGATGGTGCCGTAAATCGCCGCGTTCGCCGTATCGATGAGCCTAGGGTCGCCCTCATGCACGTCCGCTATCGTCAGTCTCGCTTCGGTCTCGTAATTGGGATCGATGGCGTTGAGCTTAGCGCCAAGCGGCACACACGCCGTGTACGACTCATCCGCGTCCTTCGTGATCGCAAGCGATAACAGGTTCTCACCGAACTCTATCCTCTGCGTAGCCGTATCGGGCGGATTTTCGAGCCAGTTCAATACGGGCTTTCCCTCACCGTTGAAGGTGACGTAAAGGTAGCCTCCGAACTTGTCGAGCAGCTTTCCCTTCAGCACGTTCCATGTGGAGTCCCAGAGCTCGGAGTAGGGTGAAATATCACCCGATTCCGAAATGGTGCAGGAACCGGCTATAAGCTGCTGACCGCTTTGAACAGAAGCGTTATGACCGTTAAGCAGAAAAGCGAAGAACTGTGCGGGTGTGCCGGTAAACGAATACGGCTCCCTCACGCTGTCGATAAGAAAAGCGATGCAGCCTTCCACAGTGTACTTCCTCGTATTCCCGAGCCCGCGCTCATCCTTGATAACGCGGCCCTGAAATATCTGCACTCCATCCCGGAACACCTTTATCCTGCTCACAAGTTTCGCTATATTCCCCGCCGAGGGATTCGTTTCGGGGACCGTGAATGTCAGCAGCCCCGGTTCGTTCGCGGTCAGGCTCAGCACTGGATTGATCACCGCGTATTCCGGCAGCCGTGGATCGTAGACGAGGAATGAATCGGAGTAAATCGTGCAGATCATAGCCAGCCCTTCCTGAATGAAAATGTTGTCGTCCCGAGTGAAGCGACCGTAACACGCATGCTTCCGTTCGGCGCGAGGGCGAGCTGCGGCAGAACGTGCTGCCCCGCCGATACCGTGACAGAGTGAGTGTCGAGACCGACCGTCCACGAAAGCGTCGCCTCCGCAGTCGTCTTGACCGTAGGCACTAAAGGCATCCTGCCGTTCACGAGGTTCGCCCTTCCCGAACCGTTCACGGTAATAGTCGTCTCCACTCCGTCAAGCTTGTACGCGTCCGCGGTCACGGTCACCGATATCTCGCAGTAACCGTCGTGCTTCGTTATGCCGTTCACGTCGATCCTGCCGTAGTAAACGTAATCGGGATCCTTGTCGAAGGTTATGGGATAGCGCTGGCCGTGATAGAGATTCGTGAACTCGAAGAGCCGCTGTCTGTAATCGCCGACGGCGTACAGGGTAAGGTCTATCACCCTGTCGCCGTATCTTACGTATCCGGACGTCTCCGTCATATCAAGGCTACCGTCCCTGCCCGGGATAGCGACGAAGTCCGTCCGCGCCGGAAGCATCGGTATCTCATACGGAGCGACGATAAAGCCGAAATCTGAAGTGCTCATCCTTCCGAACAGGATATAACTCATGCGTACCTCACTTTCAGGCGCTGCATATCGCCGAGCGCCGCGTCCATCTCGGGAGCGAGCCAGCCGACGACAGCTCCGGTATCCGTCACTATCTGCCTTACGCCCATCTGCGGGAGGTAGGTCTTCATGAGGTCGAGCATCGCCGCAAGGGACACCGTTACGGCGTTCTTCTGCGATACTCCCGCCGTGACGTCAACATCCGCCGCGGCCTTTATGGGATCCAGATCGAAGTCGGTCGGGATGGCGTCGCGCATATCCTTCTCGACTTCGTCCATAGCGTCGATGAAGCCGACTCCCAAGCCCAGACCCATGTTCTCGCCTATGCCGGCGAATACCGTCGAGGGCGAATGTATGCCGAAGAAGCCGAGTATGCCGTCGACGAGGGACGAGGCCCATTCTTTGACCTTGTTCCACAGCCAGGACGCCGCGTTCTTTATGCCCTCCCAAAGACCTTTCAAGAGATTGCCGCCGGCTTCGACGAGCTTGTAGGCAAGTGAGCCTATCGCCTCTACTATGCCCTCGATTATCTGCGGGATCGCCTTGACTATCTCAATAATGATCGTCGGCAGGTTCTCGATAAGGGCGACGAAGAGCTGAACGCCCGCTTCGATTATGAACGGGATATTGTCGATGAGCGTATCGATTATGCCGCCTATGATATCGGGGATCGCGTTCACTATCGTCACGATTATCTCCGGCAGAGCGCCGATTAGCGCGACGAGCAGCTGTATGCCCGCCTGTATGATCTGGGGAATAGCTCCGAGCACCGCCTTTATTATCCCATCGATTATCTTTGGGATAGCTTCCACGATCTTCGTGATTATCGTCGGAAGGGCCTCGACGAGCGTGGTCAGCAGCCTGATTCCCGTATCGATTATCTGCGGTATGGAATCAAGCAGGAAGTTGACTATGCCCATGATGACTTCCGGCAGCGCCTCGATCAGCACGGGGATAGCGTCAAGTATACCCTGCGCCAGCCCCTCGATCAGCTGAAGCGCCGCGCCCATAATCATTGACAGATTGTCGATAAGCGTCTGCACTATCTGTACGACCACCTCGACTATCTGAGGGATGAGCGACGGCAGAGCGTCGGCGATGCCCTGGACAAGCGTTGCCACAAGCTGCACAGCCGCTTCGATCAGCAGAGGCAGGTTTTCAATGACAGTATTGACGATGGTCATGACCGCCTCGACAGCCGCGGGAATCAGACCCGGAAGCAGGGTCAGAAGCGTGTTCAGTACCTGGGAAAACAGATCGGTCACCGTGCTGAGCAGCGTGGGAAGAAGCCCCGCTACCGCCTCAAGCAGAGCGTTCAGCGCCGTGGGGAGCGCGGCGATAATGTTTTCAATCACCGGGGTGATGTTTTCCACGACATCATTGAAGGCATCCACCACGTTATTGCAGAGTTCCTGCATATCCGCGTCGGCGTTGCCGAAACCGACCACGAGGTTCTGCACGGCCGCCTGCATGGCGTTGATGGAGCCGGAGATGGTGTGTTCAGCCTCCTTCGCGGTTGTGCCTGTGATGTCCATACTCGTCTGGATCACATGGATCGCCTCGACCACGTCAGCGTAGGAGGAAATGTCGTAATGGATGCCGGAGATGGCTTCCGCGTCAGCAAGCAGACGCTCCATTTCCGTTTTGGTGCCGCCGTAGCCCAGCTTCAGATTGTCCAGCATCGTGTAGTTCTGCTTGGCAAAGCCCTGGTAGGCGGCCTGCAGAGTGGACATATCCGACCCCATCTTGTTGGCGTTGTCGGACATATCCGTGATGGCCATATCCGCATACTTGACTGCCTTTTCTGTGTCTCCGCCGAGGGAGGAGATCAGGCTTGCGGAAAAGCTCGTGACCGTCTCCATGTAATCGTTGGCGGACAGGCCGGCCGTCTTATATGCGTTGGAGGCGTATTTCTGCAGTTCAAGGGAGGAATCCTTGAACAGCGTATCGATGCCTCCGACAAGCTGTTCATAGTCTGCGTAGGCCGTAACGACCTCTTTGCCGAGCTTGACCGCAGCCGCGCCGGCCGCGACAACGACAGTGCCCATTGCGGCGCCCACAGTCTTGAGAACGGTGCCGAGTCCTTTGAACTTGCTTTCGGACTTTTCGGCGGCATCCCCGGATTCCTCGATCTCTTCGCCCATGTCATCGGCGCTGTCGGCGGTGGAATCCAGTTCCCGCTCCATATCGTTCAGAGCGGCTTCCGCGTTGTTCAGCTGGATCTGCCAGTTCTGCGTCCGGCGGTCGTTTTCACCGAAAGACTCGGCGGCGTTCTGAAGCGCCTGCCGGAGCAGTTCGATCTTCTGCTTCTGTGCCTCGATTTCTTTGTTGAGGACTTCGTTTCGTGCGGACAGCGCTCTGACAGAAGAATCGTTTTTGTCGAACTGGGAGGTCACCAGCTTCATTTCCGAGCCGAGGACCTTGAAGGAGGAGTTGATGTCGGCAAGGGCCTTCTTGAACTCCTTTTCACCCTCAAGACCGATCTTCAGACCGAAATTGTCAGCCATGATTCAACTCCTCCTTTCCCGTTATTACATGATGGAACCGCTTGAGGTTTTGCGCGTGAATGTGATCGTTCCGTCCCGGGAGCCGACCTTGACGGCCGCGATATACACGGGTTTCACGGCAGACGAATTGGAAACCGTCTGGTAGACGGTCTCATAGGTGATGTCACCCGTGACGGCGACATCGATGTATGCCTGGAGTTTTGCTGTCCCACCGCTCGTCGCGGAGGCATACACCACCATCAACGAATTAGCCGGCACTTCGTAGCCGGCTCCCTGCAGGACCGGGGTGCCTGACGCGGAGGAGCCGGGCGGTGTTATGGTTTTGCTGATGAGGGTGTTGGAGCCGTATTTGACCTCCACAAGGACTAAGTTTTTCTCCTCGCTGCCGCCTGTACTTACATCGGCAAGCAGACTCACAATCTCATCGAGCTTGGCGTTGAAACTGACTTCCACGTCGTGATCAAGCAGCCAGTCAACAAGATCCTGCTTCGCGCCGGATATACGTTCGATTTCGCTCTGAATGCTCATGTTTCCTCCTTATATCGCCGCAAGGGCGTCTTCGATGTCCGAGGTGAGACTGACCGTGCCGCCGGAGGTGTATCCGGCGGGGATCGTGACAGAGGCCGCGGTCAGACCATCGATAGAAGCGGTCACGGAGCCGTTGTCCGGCATGGTGCCTTCGATCTTCACACCGTTCACATAGGCGGTCTTTTCCACGAGAATGTTGGCCGCGACTGCGTCCGCGTCGGTCGTGTCCACAAAGTTCGCGGGGATGGCGGCGACTGTCACCTTGGACAGGACCTTGCCGCTGGTCGGCGTGACTGCCTGGGACGCCTTGGTGGGCGTGACGGACTTCTCCTCCGTGGTGATGGATACCTTGCCGCTCCCGGAGTGGTAGCCCTTGGGTATGGTGTAGCTTTTAGTGGTGGTGTTCAGGGTCTTGGTCACCGTACCGTTGTTCGTCATCGTACCCGTGGTGACCTTGCCGTCAGCGTCCACAAAGACCTTTCCGGTCAGCACATCGTCCGCTCCGGCGGTGACGCTTGAAACATCCTGAAAGGCGTCCGGGATAGCGCCGACTGTGACGTCGGACAGGCCGTAGTAGCCGCTGTCCGGGGTGATAGCCTGCTGTGTCTTCGTAGGGGTTATGGTCTTGGACTGGAGGCTGTAGTTGCCGCCGCCTGCCACGCCGGAGACCGTGCCGGATCCGTTATGGTATCCGGCGGGAATCGTGTAGGTATCGCCCTCCTGGACGGTCGCCGAGACGGCTCCGCGGTTCTCGATGTTCTGCACGGCGCTCGCGCAGGCGTCCAGATTCGCGGCTGCCGGGACAAGCCCCAGGCTGACGAGTTTCGTTCGTATGGTGTTTCTGTCCGTCTGGATACGGGACAGTTCGCTTGAGATGCTCATGGGGTGTTCCTCCTTAGATGGTTTTGAGCAGCACGTCGATGTTGCCGAGAGCGGTCTGAACGGCTGCGGATGTGATCGGCAGCGTATTGTCCGTTTCCGCCGAAGAAGCCACCTCCACAGCGAGTCTTCCGTCGCCGTCCCACATCAGGGCGTGGCCGAGGCGAAGGTCGGAAGCGGTGAAGCCTCCGGCTCTGACCTCGCCGTTCAGGCTACCGTCAAGGGAAATGCCGCTCCCGGAAAGAGTGCCTTTCAGAGGAAACTGGTTCTGGGAAAGCGCTCCGTGAAGTACAGCGGTATCATCCATTGGCGGTCAGCTCCTTCCTGTGCAGCAGCTCCTTCGTGGAGATCTGCATGACATTCGTGGCAAGAACGGAAGCGCCGATGAGGACACGCAGCTGAACGAGGGCTGTGCGGTTGTCCGGGAACAGGAGCGTTTCCGCCTGCGACAGCGTAACGCTCACCTGTGTCCCGTCGCCGGAAAGGGTGAGATCGTCGAGCGTTTTGAGGATCGTCACCTTGTCGCAGCGGATACACAGTTCAGCCGCGCTGCAGCGGGAGATATCCTCGTCAAGAGTGACAGTAAGTGTCGGGGTCGTGCCGGGTATCATGTTCATCGTTCATCCCTCCTTTAGATTCCGTCCGGGATGATATCGTCAATGAATCGCTCCCGCTTCGGCTGCGCGCTGCCCGTGTACTGCCTGTGGCATTCCCACAGATCAAGGAGCAGGCCGAAGGGCGTGAGCCACACTTCGTCCTGCGTCAGATGCAGATGGGCAAGGCCGTAGTAAAGAAGCCGGGTAAACAACTCATCGTCGCTTACTCGGCTTCCGTGTTTTTTGGGTCAGGCTCACTTTCCACATTCCGTTTGGTGCCGCGATACAGAGCCTCGGTGATCGCGGCTTTGTATCCGGACAGGTCAGACGGCACGGTGAGCAGTTCGACCTCCTCCTCGGAGAGGAGCGGCTTCGGCTCGTCCCTGTGCCGGAGGTTGTGGATAAGGATCGCCTGGTTGGCGAGGATCGTGATGAGCCAGACCACTTCGGTGATTGCCATCTCGAAGTTCTCGCTCTTCATGAGTTTGTCGCCCAGGTTCTCAAGACCGCCGTAGCGGCCGGCGATCTCCTTGGTCGCTCTGGTTGTGAGGATCAGTTCGTAGTCCTCGCCGCCGATGTTGATGACAGAACTTCTTTCGTTAGCCATGACCGTCCCTCCTTAAGAATCCAGCCCACCGGGCAGGTTGATGGGGTTCAGATTCAGATCGCCCGCCGGTTCATACACTTCGCTGTACCATCCGTCGATGACAGACTGGTCGACGCCTTCCGTACCTTCCGTGACCTCGGCTTTCCAGGGATGCTTGCCGAACGCGTCCACCTTGTTCCGGTGCATGATGGTGCCTTCGATGGTGGGCGTGGAGAAGGTGATGGAATCGCCCTTCGTGGCGAGGTTGGTGGCGGGGATACCGAACTTGACTCTGTAGAGCCAGTAGTAGCGGTACTTGCCGTTCGACTTCTTGGCCCGGAAACCGACTGCCACGGGGTCGCCTCCGTCCTCGGACGCGGAGATCACAACGCCGTTCACATCGATGGTGGTACCCGTGAGATCGCCCGCGACCTCCGCGCCGATATCATCCACGCCGAGGGAAAGCGTGCCGGATTTGAACTCCTTCACGACCTCCGCGGCTCCATCGTCGGCGTAGAGAACGGCTTCGTTCAGTTCGACCGCCAGATCGGCGGTCATCGCCTTCGCCAGCACCTTGGGAGTGCCGTAGGTCTCGTAGCCCTGATCGTCCTCCGTGATGCCGGCGTAGTAAAGTTTGTCAAGACCGATGGTTGCCATAGATCATTCCTCCGTTTCAAATTCATAGTGACGGGCAGCGTCCACCGTGTAATGGTGGTAGCCCGTGTCAGTCTCATATCCGTTGTACGTCCTGCCCGTGATGGTGAAATCCTCCCGGAGAAGCAGACGGACGATACGGTTCTTGAGCGCCGTATAGCTGCCTTTCGTATACAGCGAGAGCCTCGCTTCCTGGATATCGACGCCCGGTGCGTTGTCCGCATGGAGGTCGAAGGTATCCGAAAGCGGGGTGATGACGATATAGGTGTCCGGTGCCTCGTCCGAGAATATCCCGGTCTCGACGGGGATGCCCTTTGTCGCCAGAATAGACGTCAGGTCCTCAAGTATGCTCATTTGCCGACCTCCTCCTCAAGCGCGCGCTTCATGGCTTCGATCGCGGCCGTCTTCGACGCCGATTTCGCGGGTTTCAGAAACGGCTTCGGCGGCTGCCCGTGTCTGCCGTATTCGAGGATGTTGGCGATCTTGGCGTTGCTGCCGCCGTCGCGGCGGGGTTCAGCGAAGCCGACCTTTACGTTGTGGTTGCCGTCCCGGTCGAGCTTGACGGTCGTAGTGCCGAGCGATGAAAGAAGTTCACCCGTGGAGCGGGACTCCTCCTTAGTGCCTCTGCCGATGACGCCCGTGAGGTTCGAGCGGACTCTTGCCTCGACGACATCCGCACCGGCTTTCAGCACACGCTCCGCCATGCCGTCCTCATCCTTCGTAAGGCGTGACAGCTTTTCCAGGAACTCGTCCGGCATTTTTATATCAGCCTTTGCCACTTGTCGGCACCACCTTTCTCGCCAGTATTTCCGTGTACATCCCGCGCCCCTTGACGTCCTCAACGGAGATGACGCTGAAGCGTACCCCGTCGCAGACGAGAGTGTGTTCAGTCGTGACCTTCACACCGGGTATGGCGCGGAAACGGAAGAGGTCGGTGGCGTCGGAGAAAGCGGCGAGGTTCGCCCATCTCACCGATCCGTGCCGGCTCTCCCGGTACACGCGAACGGAAGCGAGGACCCGTTCCTCTTTGGAAGCGAAGCCCTCGCTGTCCTTCGTTCGACGGATCTCGACAATATCCGCCGTTTGGTTCATCTTTCCGAAGCTCATGTCACACCTTCCAGTCTCGGTCGAGCCGAAGAAGCAGATTGACCGTGTTCCACACCTGCTGGGCGGCCTGCGGGTTGTCGGCGAAGAAACCGCCCGTAGAGCCGTCCCTGGATTCGTAGAAGTGGCTTGCCAGCATGATCACCGCCTGTTCTGTGGTAGGCGGCATCTCATTACCGGAGTAGTAGCCCTCCCGGATGTGCTGATAGCTTTCGGCATAGGAAACGGCCGCGGTGATGTAGCCCTTCAGCAGATCATCGTCGGCCGTATGGTCAAGTATGAGGTTTGCCTTGACTTTCTCCAAAAGAGCGTCCATCACCGCGACCTCCTTTCAGATCAGTTGCCGGAGGCGGCGGTGCCCTTGACCTTCAGCAACTTGACCGCCTCGGGAAGAACCAGCTTGCCGTCCACGCGCTCCTTGGCGACGAAGCCGACCATGCCGTTGCCCGCGAACAGTTCCTTCAGTTCAGCGAAGGAGCGGGTGCCTCTGTCGCCGATGTTGTAGTAGGAGAAATCACCGAAAGCAAGGCAGGGCTTGCCGGCGGCGGGTTCAGGGAAATACGGAGAGGTGTAGATCTCGTAGCCCAGGCAGCGGTCAGGCTCACCCGCCTGCAGAGCGGGCTGCCACAGATACTGACCGTTCTCGTCCTTCAGCTTGCGGAGGGCGGCGACGCACTTGTCGTTGGTCAGGAACACAGCCTTCTTGCGGTAGGGGCGCTTGAGGGAGTACACCAGGTCGATGACGTCATCGGCGGTAACAGACGCTCCGGCAGTGGTCTTGCCGACTTCAGCGCCGCCCGTAGCGGCCAGGATGCCGAGAGGCTGACCCACGCCGGTACCGTTGATAAAGGCGTCCTCCTCGGCGTTGGACAGAGCCTTGCCGAACTGCTCGATGAGGTAGTTCTCCAGGCGGAAAGCGTTGTCATAGAGAAGCTCTTCGGTGACTTTCACAGCCACGTGCAGCTTGTGGGCGTCGAGGATGATCTGATCGAAGGTGGCGTCACCGAAGGTCAGTGCGCCGCCTTCCTCGATCCACGCCGCAGCGGGCTTGGTGGCGGCGATGTTGATCTTATGCTCGCCGGAAGTGGTGATGCGGGTGCCGAGACGGCGCATCACATTGTCCTCGGTGAGGATGTCGATGAGGCGGGAGTCGTACTCGTCAGGGACGAGGTAGCCGCCGTTGGCGTCGATGCCCTCCTGCAGGACGTTGCTGATCTGACGGAAGTTGGTACGGAGGGCGGTCAGCATCGCCTTTCTGTACTCATCGGAGGCGCGGCCGGTCTTCTGGGGCTTGTCCTCCATGCCGCCGTTCATGGGCTTCGCGGTGATGGGAGTACTGACGGGCTTCGCCATCTCGGCGTCCATAGCCTCCATGGCCTGCAGGCGCTCGATCTCGGCGCTGTAGTTGCGGACCTTCTGTTCCATTTCGGCATAGGTCTTCGCGTCGACTTCGGAAAGCAGTCCGTCCTTGTCGCGGCGGCTCTCCACAAACGCCTTCGCGGCGTTCCAGGCCTGGTTTCTCTTCTCGATCATTTCAAGAGTCTTGTTCATGGTCTTTACCTCCAGTTTTTCATTAGATTGAGCCGCTCCATCAGGGAATCGGCCTTGACCTTGGGCTGTTCGTTCGTTTTGGGTCTGGTTTTGCATTTGGCGGCGATCTTGTCCATCAGGCTGTTCACGACCGCCGTCTCGGAGAACGGCTCTCCGTCATCCGGAGGAACAAGGTCCTCCTCGACAGCGAGAGCTTCCGAGCGTTTCATGATCTCGTCGGCGAAGCCCAGCTCGACGGCGCGGTTCGCGTCCATCCAGGTTTCCGCGTCCATGAGGTGGGACAGCCTGGCGCGGGAAAGCCCGGTCTTGATCTCGTAGGCGTTGATGATGGAATCCTTGACCTCCGAGAGCATGGCGATGGCTTTCTCCATTTCCGCAGCGTCGCCGATAGCGATGGTGGCGGGGTTGTGGATCATCATCATGGACACCGGGGACACCAGCACCTTCGTTCCCGCCATAGCGATGACCGAAGCCGCCGAAGCCGCGATGCCGTCGATCTTGACCGTGACGCTGCCCTTGTAATCCATCAGCATATTGTAGATTTGGGCGGCCGCCACGCAGTCACCGCCGGGCGAGTTGATCCACACCACGATGTCGCCCTCGCCGGCGTTCAGTTCCTCTTTGAAGAGCTGGGGCGTGACGTCATCATCGAACCAGCTTTCCTCGGCGATGGTGCCGTTCAGAAACAGCGTTCTCTCCGTCATCGGGGTCTGATCCGTCTGGTTCGTCACCGTCCTGTTCTTCCACTTCCAGAACTTCTTCATCTGAGTCCTCCTTTCCGGTTTCTGTATTCGCAAAAGCGCCCGCGTCCTTGAGCGGGAGCATATTGCCGTTGATGAGGTACAGGTCGCCGCCTTCCTCGGCAGGGATGCGGTCAAGGTTCTCCAGTTCACGGATGTCGTTCGCGGACATCCATCCGTTCTGCCTTGCCGTGGCGTAACCTGACATACGGCTCTGATAGTCGCCGCGGAGCAGACCTTCCACGTTGAACTTCACGAAGTAATCCTTCTTCTCGGCGGGGGTAAGGAGCGTCCTCTGAATGGACTGCTCCCAGCGGATGACCCACGGGTCGAGGGTGTACTTCACGAACTCAAGGGACTGCTGCTCTATGTTCGAGAAGCTGCTTTTTTCCAGGTCCGCCAGCATATGGGGCGGGACGCGGAATATCCTCGCGATCTCGTTTATCTGGAACTTCCTGGTTTCAAGGAACTGAGCCTGCTCCGGCGCTATTGCTATGGGCGTGTATTTCATGCCCTCCTCCAAAACGGCGATCTTACCGCTGTTGGCGCTGCCGCCGAACTGGCTCATCCAGGCGTCGCGCACCTTCTGCGGGTCCTTTATGACGCTCGGATGCTCAAGCACGCCGGAAGGAGCCGCGCCGTTCGCGAAAAACTTGCTGCCGTATTCCTCGGTAGCAATCGCGAGGCCTATCGCGTTCCTCGCCATGGCGATCGGAGAATAGCCGACGAGCCCGTCGAAGCCGAGACCGGGGATATGCAGCACGTCCTCCGGCATGAGCACAACGGTCTCTCCCGACCTGTCCCCGGCCTCGTCGAACGAGCGCCGATATTCGTAGTAGAGCCGCCCTTTACTGTCCCTGTTGACCGTCATTCTGTTGGCCATCAGCGGATAAAGCGCCAGTATCTCGCCCTTTCCGTTCCGTATGATCTGCGCATAGGCGTTGCCCCACAGCAAAAGATGCGTCATGAGAGTCTCCCGGAATACGAAAGAGCTCATCTCCGGGTTCGGCTCATCGTGAAGCAGTAGATACAACGGATGGTTTATCGCCTTTTCTTTGCCGCCGTCGGGTTTGTATCGGTAAAGATGGAGCGGTAACCCTGCTATGGCCTCCGACAGTATACGCACGCAGGCGTAGACCGCCGTCATCTGCATTGCCGAGCGCTCCGTTACGGTCTTGCCCGCTGACGACGTGGTCAAATAAAAAGGATAGCCGCTGCCGACCATCCTGTTTCCGGGCTTGTCCCTGGACTTGAAGAGTTCCTTTATTATCCCCATTTTTCCTCCTATGATAAAGGTTGCTTTCAGCTATCTTTTATGTTAGAATCTAAGAGTATGGATGGCATTACAATTATTTAGTGGTAATGCGAACCTTATTTTTTCGAAAGAAGGTGGCTCTATGTATCATTACATCGGTTCAATGTCCGACTATAAAGACAAACTCTATCAGGCTGAGCACGCTTTTGACAAGCGCGACTGGCGTACAGCATTGGGATATTTTGAGGCTTGTCTCCAGTACGCTGAAAAGAACGGTATGCAGACGTCCTACCTTTCGATGAAGGTCAGAGATTGCAAGGATAAACTCGGCCTATAACTTTCGATTGGAACAGGGAGGTGCTATATAAATAGCATCCCTCTTTTGTCGTACACGCTCTCGGTCGTATCGTTTCCGCACCTAATCGCTCGATCCAAAGCCATTATCGTCGCTATAGCGCCGTCGATCTTCTCGGTGCTCTTTTCCTTGTCCGCTTTGATGTTGCCTGCGGGATCGGTGCGGATATAGATGTTGTCCATCATCCACCTGAGAACAGGATGCCCGCCGTGAGCGATCCGCTTTTCAAGAACGAGCTTCATGAGCTCTTTCGTGGGCGGGGACATATCCTTGAAGCCCTGCCCGAAAGGAACGACGGTAAAGCCCATGCCCTCGAGGTTCTGCACCATCTGAACAGCTCCCCAGCGGTCGAAGGCGATCTCGCGGATATTGAACCGTTCGCCGAGCCGTTCAATGAACTTCTCTATGTATCCGTAGTGAACGACGTTGCCCTCGGTCGTCATGATAAAGCCCTGCCTCGCCCAGAGGTCGTATGGCACATGATCCCGTTTCACTCGAAGCCCGACCGTTTCCTCCGGAATCCAGAAATACGGAAGCACACTGTATTTGCCGTCTTCGTCTTCCGGAGGGAACACGAGCACGAATGCCGTGATATCCGTGGTGGACGAGAGGTCGAGACCTCCGTAGCACACCCGTCCTTCCATATCGTCCTCCGAAACCGGGAAAGCGCAGGCGTCCCATTTGTCCATCGGCATCCAGCGGATACTTTGCTTCACCCATTGGTTGAGCCTCAGTTGGCGGAAAGCGTTCTCCTCGCCGGGGTTCTGCTTAGCCGACTCGCAGGCGGCTTTGACCTTGTCTATCCCTACCGTAATGCCGAGAGAAGGATTCGCCTTCTTCCACACCTTGGGATCGGTCCAGTCATCTTTTTCATCAGCGCCGAAGATAACTGAATAGAATGTCGGATCTATCTTCCTGCCTTCCTGTATGTCGATCGCCTTCTGATGGACCTCATAGCAGATGGAGTTCGTATCGTTTCCCGCTGTGGTTATCAGGAAATACAGCGGCTGCATCCTCGCGTCGCCGGAGCCCTGTATCATTACGTCGTATAGTTTGCGGTTGGGCTGGGTATGGAGTTCGTCGAAGATCACGCCGTGGGTGTTGAAGCCGTGTTTATTGGCAATGTCTGCCGACAGGACCTGATACGAGGAGTTCGTCGGCTTATACACGAGCTTCTTCTGCGACTCCAAGATCTTCACCCTTTTGGAGAGCGCCGGGCAGAGCCTTACCATGTCGACGGCGACATCGAATACGATCTTGGCCTGATTTCGATCTGCGGCACAGCCGTACACCTCAGCCCGCTCTTCGCCGTCGCCGCAGGTGAGGAGAAGCGCTATAGCCGCGGCAAGCTCCGACTTGCCCTGTTTCTTGGGGATCTCAACGTAAGCGGTATTGAACTGCCGATAGCCGTTCTCCTTCAGAATGCCAAAAAGGTCTCGCACGATCCGCTCCTGCCAGTCGATGAGTTCGAAAGGCTTTCCAGACCATGTACCCTTGGTGTGACAGAGCGACTCGATGAACATGACAGCGTAGTCCGCGGCCTCCTTATCGTAGTGTGAGGTCTTCGCCATAAACCGCGTCGGCGTGTATTTTTTCAGTTTTCGCAAGCGTGCCTCCTTTCCGGGCAACAAAAAAGCCGCCCTTCAAAGCGACCGTAAAACAGTATCTGTACGAGAGGAAGAGCCTCGCGGGGCTCAAGCTCCCGGTGCTTTTCTTAGTTGTAGGTCAACGAAGGCGGCGGGAGGAGTTTGTATCCTTCCCTTAAAAGCTTTTTGTAAAGCACGTTGCCTTCCTCAGGCGTTACGGTGTTTGCCATTATCACCACTCCGCTTCCGTCCCAACGCTGCTGGATGCCGGTTACCGTGCATTCGCCGTCGTCGTACTTTACGAAGCTGTAGGTGCGTTCCAGCCCTTGGCTGTCCTTCTTCCTGAGCGTTCTTTCCACCTTCATGACCGCGCCCCCCTTACTGCCTCATCGCCCACGCGATCGCGTGACCGTCGTCGTTGAACTCGACCTCGCTCACGGCCCTGAGCCCGATGGCGCTTTCGCAGGAATGGTCGTCGCCGAGGAACTCGTAGGTCGCTCCGTACCAGCAGGGCTTGTTCGTACCGTTGTAGTAGTGACCGGCTACGAGCACCTTGTCTCCAAAGGTAAGCGTCTTGCTCCAGCCGCACTCGAGGTCTTCCGGGGTGGTGGGGTTCGGCAGCCTGTACTTCTTCATTCCTTCGTTGATCGTCATGGTTTTGTACCCCTTTCGTTTTGGTACTGTATATATCACTCTGAACGCCTCTAAAGTCAAGCGGTTTTTTCAATAATTATCTACATTTTTTGATGCAGATGCAGCCGGTTTATTCTTCGCCCGTCAGTATGAAGCGGACGTAAGACCCACAGTTCTCCTCGATGAAAACGACGAGCTCGTACATCCCGCGTTCGTTCGCCAGCCGCTGCACGGCGGGAATGTCGAACATATTTGTCAGCCCCGTATCGCGGATGGCGAGGATCTGTTCCTTAACCTTTTCTGTCATTTAGCTCACTCACCTTTCTGACAGCGTCCACTCCGCAAACCACCCCGAGCGACGAGCCGCAGTCCCACGCGACGTGGATCGTGCCTATGTCGTCAATAGCCATTACCGTGCCTTTGCAGCCGGGAACGAGCTTCGTGTTATATGGATCGTCCATGCGGATGAGCTCAACGCGGCAGCCTGCCGGGTAAGCCTCCCTGAGGGCCAGTAAACGTTCTTTCGTTAGTTCCCGCATGGTTCTTCCTCCTTCGCCTTGGGGTTTTTGAAGGCCGACGAGCCTTCGAGGTTTTTCAGCAGTATCTTCCGGTCGGCTTTGTAGTCGTCCCCGATGAAGCTGAGCCTTAGAAGAAAGCAGCGGAAAGCGTACTTCTCGTTTTCGATCGGCTTGCCGCCGTCGTTGATCCTAACGGCGTTCTTGGCAAGAGCGCACAGCTTCGTGATGAAGACCGTGTATGTTCCGGCGGTATTTGGATCGGCTTTGCCGAACCATGGGAATACTATCCTCTCATCCGTTACGATCACCGGAAGCTCCTCCGCTCCGAAAGCCTTCTTAATGAGCTCCGCCTTCTTCGCGATCAGCTTTCTTAGGTTCTCGATCTGCGCGTCGGTCAGCGTTTCCCTCGGCACCGAGACCCCAAGGTCGTAGTCGCGTCCCTCATCGTATTCCGTTGCGAAGCCGTTGTCGCAGAGCATCTCAGTCAGCTGCTCGACTGTTTCCGAACCGGGTTCGTAATCTGTCTGCACGTTGCCGTTCCTGTCGATAACAAAGCGCCCGACCTCATACGAGAAGTCAGGCGCTCCGAGATAGCGGCGCTCATTGCCTGTGAATCTTGAGATGAGTCCGGCGAGCTCTTTTCTCTTGGGACCCTTGGTGTTGAATTTTAGGATCATTGCTTTGACCTCCTTGTTTTTGGTATACGCATATTCGCTCTAAAATCACAGAAAGTCAAGCGTTTTATTGAGAAAATCTCATTTTTATCACGAGCTTGTTATCCCTGTAATAAGGCACACAGCATCGGCGAAGCCAGCCCTGTAAAAGGTCTCCTGTATCTCCGCATCGAATATTGAGAACGCGTTCTCGCACTCGCGGAAGAGGGGCAGAAGCTCGTCTGGAAGACTATCCCGGAGCGTTTTTGCCGCGTTTTCAAAGTTTGCGTACGCCTCGCTGAGGGCGTTCGGCTGATTCATTCCGATCTCATTCATACGGTTGAGGATAAACTCGTCGACCGCTTTATCAAGATTTCCTATAGCCATTCTTTTATACCGCCTTTCATGGAGTGTGGTATCTATCACTCCGAACGGGCAAAAAGTCAAGTCATATCTTTATGCGTCAGCATGATTACTTTCACTGGCTTTTCCGTTCGGCGGCACTCGTCGATAACGAATTTCGTTCCCTTGGACTGTCCGTCCCAGAAAGCGATAATGAAATCTGAGTATTCGACGATGGCGGCGTTCCTCTTGAACGGAGCGTTCCGTCTGTACTTTGTGTACTCCGGCAGAAACTCCGTGAGCTTTATCCCGTGGGACAGAGCATATTCCCTCGCTGAAGCGTCAACACCCTTTGCGCCGCCCGAAACGATTTCCGTTACGTCTTCCGGCAGGTATTTCTCTATGTTAGAAACGGTCAGCCCTCTCGAGCCGATCACAGCGACCTTCATTTTCCACCTCATAAATTGCGGATATACGGTATATCCATCTGCAACATTATAGCATACTGTGGACATAAAATAAACGCACCATACAGCCGCCGAAAGGAGAATCATCATGGCCGTTAAGAGTGTGTCCATCCGCATTGAAGAGGAGATGCTGAAGAAGCTGGGCTATGTTGCCGATTACGAGGGCCGTTCCGTGAACAGCCACATACTCGTGCTCGTGCGCGACGCTATCAAAGCTTTTGAAGCCGAGCACGGCGAGATCGAGGGCAGCGTCCGTCCCGCGGAGAACGTCAAACCCGCGAGGAAGTAACGGAATCAAAGTACGCTATGCCTGCAAGCACGAAGTGAACGCACGGCAAAGCGACTCCGTTGCCCCAGAGCTTGTACTCCGCCGAATCGGAGTGCGGATCCTTCAGCCACTTTATTATCTGAGCGTCGGTCTTCGGCTTTGAATCCGGAGCCGTCGCTTTTCTGTATGTCTCAAAGACCTCGCGCCAGAAGCTGAGGTCTTCTTCCGCAGGCTCGTCCGTTTCAAGCCCCATGCACCACCAGTCGGGAAAGCCCTGCAGCCTCGCGCACTCGGTGGGCGTGAGCCTTCTGACTACGTAATAGGGATCCTCCGAAACGGTAGGCGGATCCTTGAAATCAGAAGCCACAAGGGTATTGACCAGATCGGTTTCCGCGATGGTATGATACGAGTTTTTGCTCGTCGAAAACACAGGGTGCGCCACGGCCCCGGGGCCTTTAGCAACCATCGTCGGTTCTACTTCTGCCTCAACAGTTATGCCGAACTGAGCGTTCTGACCCATATTATACGTTGCACGGTCGATGCCGTAGGCCACCGCGTGCTGTTCCGTGGCGTTGAGCGTGAAACTGACTTTATCGTTCGAATAGCCCTTTCCCAGATGGGAGGGTCTCGCGCCGTTGCCCTCGATCGCTACAGCTTCACAGACGAAATTATCTTCAGGCGATTTCAGCATTTGTGACGACGGCCCCTTCGGGCCATCGTTTGCAGAAAGAGGCGCATGCTTATCGGCGAAAGCAACGACCACGATCCCGCCCTGATTGCAGGAAGGATTGCCGCCGTTGCCGTCAAGAGTGCGGGAGGTGTCCGCTTCATAGAATCCGCTGTTCGGGTTGTCCGACTTCATCGCGTTGGAGTCTTTTGAGCAAACCCCGAAAGCCGCAGGGACAAACACAGTCTGATCGTTATTGCAGCCCAGAGTCGCCGATCTGTCCGTCTGTATAAGCGGGCCTTTGCCGCCGCCCTCGCAGCCGCAGCGTATCTTAATGACGAGGGGCACGTTGTTGCCGCCCGTTCCCATGCGGGAGGTCAGCGTCTGCACCATATTATCGTCCGACAGCTTAGCCCTGCTGTCTATGGGATAGTTTTCAACGGCAATGGCGTCTATGACTACGGGAGGATGCCCGTCCATCTGCGCACGTAGGGTGCCGGTCACGTCCTCGGAAACGTTCATGAAGCTGCCTCCCTGATCGTTCAGCACCATTACGCCGTTCCTTCCCGTGGACATGCCGCAGTTGACTCCGAGGGTAGAGACGACTGTATCTATCTCTCCGTTGTAGCCGTCTGTGAATATGCCTGTCTCTCCAGAGCCTTCCTTAGAAGCTCCGGCAGCTCTTTGCCACGAGCGGAAGCCCTGCGGAGTATACCCAGACACGCCTTCCGACTCAAATAATACTTTTCCGGCACGCTGACCTGCAAGATCGCAGACAAGGTAGATGCGTTTTCTGCGTTGGGGAACTCCGAAGTGTTGAGCGTTAAGTACCCGCCATGCGACTGAGTGATCGTCTGCCAGGATGCATCCGGCGTTCGGCCATCTCGCAGGTCGAGGAGTATCAGCTTCGGGGTCTTTGATTTTGCGGATCTCGTCGAGGACGGCTTTGAAGTCGCTGCCGGAATTCGACGAGAAGGCGCCGGGCACGTTTTCCCAGCACAGCCAGGTCGGATATCGTCCATTGGTAGCTTCCCTCATTTCTTTCGCGATTCGGACGGCTTCATAGAAAAGGTTCGAGCGGGAACCGTCCAGCCCCGCTCTGCGGCCGGCCACCGACATATCCTGGCAGGGCGAGCCGAAAGTAATAATGTCCACGGGCTCCAGGTCAGCCCCGGAAAGTGCGGACACATCTCCGTAGTGTTTCATAAAGGGCAGCCGCTTCGTTGTCACCCGGATGGGAAACGGCTCGATCTCCGAAGCCCAAACAGGGGTCACGCCGGAGATCAGACCGCCGAGCGGAAAACCGCCCGAACCGTCGAACAGGCTGCCGAGAGTGAGGTTACTGCTCATTGGGGAGTTCCACCTCCTTGACAAGGTCGGTGTAAAGGATCTTTTCGCCGCCTCGCTCCACAAAAATATCCCCCGGGGCTATGCCGTTCTCCACGGCGCGCCGGAGGATGACGGAGGCGTATTTGCCGTCCAGTTCCATCATGAAGCAGGTGCGGTTCATCTGCTCACAGGCCATCATCGTAGAGCCGGAGCCGCCGAAGGTGTCCACCACAATGGCGTTCTCCTGGGTGGAGTTCCTAATCGGGTACGCCAGGAGGTCGAGCGGCTTGCTCGTGGGATGGTTCGCGTTGCGTTTTGGCTTGGCGAAGTTCCAGATAGTGGTCTGCTTTCGGTCAGAGAACCAGGGGTGCTTCCCGTTCTGGAGGAAACCGTATAGCACAGGCTCGTGCTGCCACTGATAGTCAGAGCGTCCGAGGACGAGAGAGTCCTTCACCCAGATACAGCATCCGGCAAGGTGGAATCCGGCATCGACGAAAGCTCTGCGGAAGTTCAGCCCCTCGGTGTCCGCGTGGAACACATACGCCGCGCCGCCGTTCTCCATGCGGGAAGCCGCGGCTTTGAAAGCCGAAAGCAGAAAGTTATAGAACTCCTCGTTTTTGAGACTGTCGTTCTGAATGGTCAGCCCGCTCGAACTTTTGAAGGAAACGCCGTAGGGCGGGTCGGTCAGCAGCAGATTCGCCCTTTTTCCGTTCATGAGCAGAGCGACATCATCCTCATTTGTGGCGTTGCCGCAGACCAGCCTGTGCCGGCCTACCGTCCATACGTCCCCTTTTTCAACGAACGAAGCCTTCGCAAGAGCCGCTGTGAGGTCGAAGCCGTCGTCCTTAACGTCCTTATCTTTGCCGTCCGAAAAGAGGTCGGCAAGCTCGTCCGCGTCGAAGCCGGTGAGCAGCGGATCGAAGTCCGCGCCTTGCAGGCTTTCTATCTCCACGCGAAGGAGCTCCTCGTCCCAGCCGGCGTCCATCGCCATGCGGTTGTCGGCGATTATGTACGCCTTCTTCTGGGCTTCGGTCAGATGATCCACGAATACGCAAGGCACCTCCGTGATGCCTTCCTCCTTCGCGGCATAAACTCTTCCATGCCCGGCTATAACGCCATAATCCCTGTCGATGATGACGGGATTGATAAAACCGAACTCCCGCAGAGAAGATCTGAGTTTCAGGATCTGCTCCGGGGAGTGCGTTCTTGCATTATTCACATACGGGACAAGCTTTGTTATCGGTATGAGCTGGAGCTCGGAGGTCGTTTTCATCTTATCAGCCCCCATTCGGCGAAGGCTTCAAAACCGCCGATCTGCTTTACGTACATCTTCGCTGTCAGCATGATATCCTCATACGGGACGCCGTCGACCTTCTCATCACCTATGGCGCAGCACATCTCGACGGGTCTTCCCGTGGTCTGCGCCTTGAGCCAGGCGTAGATATTGACGGAAACGTCCGCCTTGGATAGGTCTTTCCCGTGCAGACCGCCGCCCGTTACGGAATCGCCCATATCGGAGCCGAGCTTGCGGTTGGTTGCGCCGGAATCAACGTCGCTTCCGCCCGTCCAGTTCCCGAGAGGATTAACGTCCGCGCCGGGGAACATGGCTCTCAAATCTCTCGTACTTGCTTTGCTTTGGCAGATGATCAGCCTGTCCCCGTCGAGGACGTATTTCCCGTCGGAAAGAAACGCGGAGAAAAGCTCTCTCGCGGTCTTCGTTAGCTTTCTCTGTTCGTCCGTCACGGGCATGCCGCGGAAGATGCCGTTGTCGCCGCATCTGAATTCCCGTTTCTGGTTATCGGACAGATGCGCGTCCTGCGGAACCTCAAGGTAGTCTACTGAGATGTCTCCGGCAATTCTCTCAACCGTTCTTATCACTTCCATTGAAGGAAGGTGAACGGAGGTCTCGGCAATGATATGGCATATGCCATGACCGAGGAGAACTTCAACCGCTATCCTCGGATTCTCCTGAATGGCGTATGCGATATCAACGAGCGCACCGGCGATGCGATCGGCGAGCTTGTCCGGGTGCATTGGGTTTACTTTTTCAAACATTCTTTTATCCTTTCCTTGCACGAAGCAGTCTTTCCATGAGGTCGTCCTGCGGGGAGACCTCGCCGTAGTCCGTGCTGCAGTTGTCCTTCACAATCTGGAAGATCTCGTTCCACAGACGAACGGCCTGGTTCATGTAGTTGATGCCGATATTGATGAACGGAGACGGTATCGGTTTCT
>OLGB01000182.1_pt1 | contig 92855 bp, 92 predicted proteins | sample 1605691 | NCBI WGS metagenome assembly OLGB01 (sample SAMEA3888925, study PRJEB22519) | human gut metagenome | biome: human gut; feature: human-associated habitat; material: faeces | place: Denmark | collected 2010 | reverse complement strand
CGGCCCTCCACCTGCGCGCCCGCGGTTTTCGCCAGCTCCGCCAGCTCGTCGAGCGACGCTTCGGCATCGTATTCGCCGGTGTCCAGCGCCGCCAGCAGCGCCTCGCCGCGCTCCGCCGTGCCGGACAGGCTGCCTGCGGCGACAGCCGCAAGCGTCGCACGGTACTGCCGTTCCGCCTCCTGCAGGGCGGCGGTAGCGCCGGACGAGCCGCTCCCGCCGTTCTCCAGCAGGCGGATGCGGTCGTTCAGCAGATCAAGACGGGTCTGGAGTGCGGCGACCGCATCCCCGTCCATCGTAACATACGCACTGCCGAGCGTCTTGCCGACGCCCACTTTTTCCCCGTCCCGGACGCCGTACAGGAACACGTTTCCACCTCCAGCAGTCACGGTTTCCTCGTCACGGAACAGGTACAGCACAAGGTCGCTGTACGCGGTATCCGTGATTTCCTGCGTGCGCAGGGTGTTGATATTCACCGTCAGGTGCCGGGCGCACTGGTACCCCGCGAAGGCGACCAGCCCCAGCATCAGGAGGATAAAGCCCCCTGCAAGCAACGACTCCCCCCGGCGCTTCCCGCGCGCGGGGCGTCCCCCCAGCCGCCGGGCTTCCGCCATCTCCCCCTGCGGGGAGGCGGCAGGCGTCTTCGGCGTATCCGGCATGGTCACAGCCCCCTTCCGACGGCAGAGAGAGGGTACAGTACCCCTATCGCCACTCTGCTGTAGTATAGCACATTTTTTCCTTCAGGAAAAGAGAGATTCTGCATTGTTTACAATATCTTCAAAATTTCGCGCACGGTCCCCGGCGTCCGCGTCCACCCATGTGACATAGGGACGCGCCGCGAACCATGTGGTCTGGCGTTTGGCATACCGGCGGGTTGCTGTCTTGAGCGCTTCCACCGCCTCCGCGCGCGTCGCGTGCCCGTCCAGCCACGGGAACAGCTCCTTATACCCGATCGCCTGTGCCGCCGTCGGGCAGAGGTCAAATACCCCCGCCGCCCGCAGGCGCCGCGTCTCCTCGGGCAGTCCGGCAGCCATCATGGCGTCCACCCGGCGGTCGATGCGATCCCAAAGAATGCGCCGGTCGCTGTAACGCAAGCCTATCACCAGCGCCCGGTACGGGCAATCCTCCGTGCGCGAGGCACGGTCCAGATCGCTCTTGCGCCGCCCGGTGGTGCGGTATATCTCCAGTGCCCGGATCACGCGCTTGACGTTGTTGGGATGAATCGCGGCTGCGCTCTCCGGATCGACCGCCTCCAGCTCCCGGTGCAGTGCCTCCGCACCGTTCTGCGCCGCATACGCCGTCAGCGATGCCCGCAGTGCCGGGTCGGTGTCCGTCACCTCAAACGTCCCGCCGCGCAGGAAGGCGTCCAGATACAGCCCCGTCCCCCCGCAGAGGATGGGCAGCTTTCCGCGCGCCAGAATGTCCGCCACCGCCGCGCGGGCATCGCGCACATAGTCCGCGCAGGAATAGCCGCGCGGGTCGGTGGGGTCTGCCACATCCAGCAACCAGTGCGGAATCCCCGCGCGCTCTGCCTCGTCCGGCTTGGCTGTCCCGATATCCATCCCCCGGTAGATCTGCATGGAGTCGCAGGAAACGATCTCCCCGCCGTGCCGCCGTGCCAGCTCCAGGGCAAGTGCGGTCTTGCCGCCCGCCGTACAGCCGACCACCGCGACCAGAAACGGTTTGCCGGTCTGCGTCACAGATCCAGCTCCTGCACGCCGTTCATCATGACATAGTTTTCCCGGACGCCCAGCTCCTCCATCCAGCCGCGGACAATGATGGTCTTCCAGCCGTGGGTATTGTAGCCCTTGCCCGCGTCATTCTCCCAGAGCCAGCGGGGGGTACACCAGAAGCAGCCGGTCGGCGCGACCGCCTCGTAGAAGTCCCGCTCCACGCCGTTCTGCCCGTGGTGCGCCATCTGCACATAGTCCGCCTTGAGTTTGCCGGTACCGGCGTACATGGCAAGCATCTTCTGCCCCTCCTCGACGCCCGCGTCACCCAGGAAGATGGTCTTCTTGCCGCCCAAGGTCAGGAGCAGGACGCAGGAGGCGTTGTTGTAGACATTGTTGTTGAGTGCGCGGTTGAACTCCGGGCTGGGAGAGCAGAGGCACTCCACCCGTGCCGCGCCGAATTCATAGACGTCGCCCGCCCAGAGAATCACCGACTTTGTCGGGAAGCCCGGCAGCAGCCGCACAAACTCATCGGTGCTGTGCTCGCTCGGCTCCCCCGCATGGAGGTACTGGAGCGAGGGGAAATTGTAGTACAGCGCATCCACCGTCAGGTCATGCGGTCTGGTCTCCATGATGTGGTTGAGGCAGGTAATGTGATCCAGGTGCGGGTGGCTGAGGAACCAGCCGTCCACGTGCGGGATCTCCTCGCCCGTGACGCGCTTCAGCCAGCCGATGAGGTTGTCGGCATCCTGCGCAAAGCCGCCGTCCATGACAAGGACCTTGCCGTCCTCGGTGGTGATGATAAAGCTGTTCATCTGGGTTCCGGTCACGCTGTCCAGCATGATGATACTGTTCTTGCAATAGGTGGGATTCATGATCGCATCTCCTTTTCTATATGTGGTAAATACAGCTTTTACTCGATAAACATGGCGTCCCCGAAGGAAAAGAACCGATACCGCTGCTTTACCGCTTCCTCGTAGGCGTTCAGCACATGCTCGCGACCCGCAAACGCGGACACCAGCATGACCAGAGTGCTCTCCGGCAAATGGAAATTGGTGATCAGGCCGTCCATGGCCTTGAAGGTGTAGCCCGGATAGATGAAAATGTCCGTCCATTTGGACTTGGCCTCGAATGTGCCGTCGTCGTTTACCAGCGATTCCAGCGTGCGGCAGGAAGTCGTGCCCACGCAGATGACCCGGCCGCCGTTCCGCTTTGTTTCGTTCAGCATGTTCGCGGTCTCGGCGTTCATCATGCACAGCTCAGAGTGCATATGATGCTCAGTCACTTCCTCCGCCTTCACCGGGCGGAAGGTTCCAAGGCCTACGTGCAGGGTCACAAAGGCTTCGTTTACGCCCTTTTCCCGGATTTTTTCCAACAATTCCTTTGTAAAATGCAGTCCCGCCGTGGGCGCGGCGGCGGAGCCGACCTCACGGGAATAGACGGTCTGATACCGCTCCTGATCCTGAAGTTCCTCCTTGATGTAGGGCGGCAGGGGCATCTTCCCAAGGCGTTCCAGCACTTCCAGAAAAATTCCTTCGTACCGGAATTCCACCACCCGGTTGCCGTCCTCCCGCACTTCCCGAACAACGGCCGTCAGCTCGCCGTCTCCGAAAATGACCTCGTTACCGACCTGCATTTTCCGACCGGGCTTGCACAGGCACTCCCAGCACTTGTTGCCCAAGTCCCGCAGAAGCAGCACCTCCACCACGCCGCCGGTGGGACGGTGCCCCATGAGCCGGGCGGGCAGCACCCGGGAATCGTTCATCACCAGACAGTCGCCGGGGTTCAGATAGTCGATGACGTCGTAAAAATGCTTATGCTGAATTTCCCCGGTTTCCCGGTTCAGCACCATCAGCCGGGAACCGTCCCGCCGCTCCAGCGGCGTCTGGGCGATCAGCTCTTCCGGCAGATCATACCAAAAATCATGTGTTTTCATGGTTTTCCTCCCTATTCTCTGTGCCCACAGTATAGCCCATTTTTTCCCGTTTTGCAACAGACAAAATACTTTCCTCCGGCATAGACTGGCGTGGAGGTATCAGCCTATGAAGCAACCATTCTTTACAGGAGCCTGTACGGCACTCGTCACCCCATTTCTTGGGGGAAAGGTTAACTATCCCATGATGGAGCAGCTGCTGCGGCGGCAAATCGACGCGGGCATCGAAGCCGTGGTGATCTGCGGCACCACCGGAGAGTCCGCCACCCTGTCCGACTGCGAAAAGCTGGAACTGTTCCGCCGGGCAAAGGCATACGTCGGGGACAGCTGTCTCATCATCGCCGGAACCGGGTCAAACTGCACGGAACACGCGGCGGCGCTGAGCCGGGCAGCGGAGGGTGCGGGAGCGGACGCGCTGCTCGTGGTCACCCCCTACTACAACAAGGCCACGCCGGAGGGTCTGCTTGCCCACTACAGCGCAGTCGCCGGAGCGGTACATATCCCGGTCATCGCCTACAACGTCCCCTCCCGTACCGGCGTTGATATTCCCGTGGAGGTCTACGACCGGTTGTCCCGCATCCCCAATCTGGCGGGGGTCAAGGAAGCGTCTTCCAGCATCTCCAAAATCGGGAAGCTCTGCGCCGCCTGCCCGGATTTCCCCGTTTGGAGCGGCAACGACGATCAGGCGGTGGCAGTGATGTCCCTGGGCGGGCAGGGCGTCATTTCGGTTCTGTCCAACGTCGCCCCCGTGGAGACGCAGGCCATGGCACAGGCGGCGCTGGCAGGAGATTTCGACACCGCCGCCGCATTGCAGGCGGAGCTGCTGCCCCTCATTGAGCTGCTGTTCTGCGAGGTCAACCCCATCCCCGTAAAAGCCGCCATGCAGCTCATCGGCTACGACTGCGGCGGCTGCCGCCTGCCGCTGACCCCTATGAGCGAAGAAAATCTGGAAAAGCTGAAAAAGTACCTGCTGTAAACGAAAAACGCCGTCCTTTTAGCGGGTAGCCACAAAGCATTATGGAGCGTATCGATACAGATACGCTCCACTTCTCGTGCTAAATGCGGGTACAGCCTCTTGGCTCTCCCTTTGGGAGAGCTGTCACCGAAGGTGACTGAGAGGGCGCTGCCCACTGGCTTCCCCTCTCCGTCTTCGCTTCGCTCAGCCACCTCTCCCACAGGGAGAGGCAAGGGATGCAGTTCATTATCCCACTGTACCTGTTAACGCCCCGCCCATTTGGGCGGCATCTGCAAAGAAGTCAGGCCATCCGCAAACACGCGGACGGCCTGTGCTTTCCATTACAGCCTTCCCCTAATCGGCATCAGGCCAGCACCGCTTTGTGGAAAATCTTCTTGCCCTTGCGGATCTTCACGCCCGCTTTCAGCATCTCCTCCGTCACGGCGAACTGGGCATTGGGCACCTTCTCGTCGTTGACCAGAACGCCGCCCTGCTCCACCAGCTGCCGCGCCTGCTTGTTGGAGGGCGCCAGTCCGCAGGCCACCATCAGGTTCAGAATGCCGATCTTGCCGTCCACCAGCTTGTCGGCGGAAATTTCCGTGGTGGGCATGTTGGCGTCGTCGCCGCCGCCCACAAACAGCGCCTTGGCAGCAGCTCTGGCCTTTTCGGCTTCTTCCTCGCCGTGAACCATCTTGGTCAGCTCGTAGGCGAGAATTTCCTTGGCCTCGTTGAGCTTGGCGTCCGCCCATGTGTCCATCTCATTGATCTGCTCCAGAGGCAGGAAGGTCAGCATCCGGATGCACTTCATCACGTCGGCGTCGCCCACGTTCCGCCAGTACTGGTAGAATTCAAAGGGAGAGGTCTTGTTGGCGTCCAGCCAGACAGCGTTTCCGGCGGTCTTGCCCATCTTGTTGCCCTGAGAGTCCGTCAGCAGCGTGATGGTCATGCAGTGGGCGTCCTTGCCCAGCTTCTTGCGGATCAGCTCGGTGCCGCCCAGCATGTTGCTCCACTGGTCGTTGCCGCCGAACTGCATATTGCAGCCAAAATGCTGGAACAGGTGGTAGAAGTCGTAGGACTGCATGATCATGTAGTTGAATTCCAGGAAGGACAGTCCCCGCTCCATGCGCTGGCGGTAGCAGTCTGCCCGGAGCATATTGTTGACGGAGAAGCACGCGCCGACCTCCCGCAGAAGCTCTACGTAGTTGAGGTTCAGCAGCCAGTCGGCGTTGTTGACCATCTGCGCCTTGCCCTCGCCGAACTCAATAAAGCGCTCCATCTGCTTCTTGAAGCACTCGGCGTTGTGGTTGATGTCCTCCTTGGTGAGCATCTTCCGCATATCGGTACGGCCGGAGGGGTCGCCGATCATGGTCGTGCCGCCGCCGATCAGGGCAATGGGCTTGTTGCCCGCCATTTGCAGACGCTTCATCAGGGTCAGCGCCATGAAGTGGCCGGCGGTCAGGCTGTCGGCGGTGCAGTCAAAGCCAATGTAGAAGGTGGCCTTGCCGTTGTCGATCATTTCCCGAATCTCTTCCTCGTTGGTGACCTGGGCGATCAGTCCCCGGGCAACCAGTTCATCATACAGTTTCATATTTTTCATTTTTCCTTTCTTATTGCGCTGCGCCGCAGGTGATGAATGTGATCAGAGCCGCGCGCAGAATATTGACGTTTGTTTCTTCCAGAATGGTGTCTTTGGGTGTGTGGATGCGGGACAGATACAGCGTTTTCCCCTTTTTCCGCAGTGCGCAGATGCCCACGCCGTAAGGGAAATTCGCCTGATCGGAGGGGTTGGCGGAAAAGCCCTTTTCGTGAACCAGCACGTCCTTTTTCCCAAAATAACCGCAGGCTTTATAGAGGGAAGTCAGCCTTTTCCGGTCTTTTTTCAGCTTTTTCGTAGGGAAGAAGCGAATGTGATCCCCGTCTCCCACGCAGTCCAGATTGAGGACAAGCTGGCTGTCAGACGCCTTTTTGTGCGCCTTGCGGTAGGCGGCGGAGCCGATCAGCCCCGCTTCCTCCAGATCGAACAGGACAAAGCAGACCTTGCCCCGCTGGCTTTCCGGCAGGGAACGGGCGATTTCCAGCAGCGTGACCACGCCGGAGGTATTGTCGTTGGCGTTGTGCTTATTGGCGGGGCCGATCATCACCAGCGCGATCACCGCCCACACGCAGAGAAACCACACGTAATAACCAACGTCGAAGCTCCCCACAAGCAGCCCTGCCAGCGCACCCGGAATCGCCGGAACGAGAAGCATCAGCAGCATAACGACCAGCTGATATCCCAAGAATGCCCAGAAATTGCACGGCGTGATCAGATTGGGAATGGGCAGGCGCGCGCAGGTGTCATAGTGGGCGGTGATCAGGTACTGCGCCGTCTCCGGGTCGCCAATCACCACGTTCCGGCAGCCAAGGCTTCCCTTTTCGACGCTTGCCGAATAGCCGAACTGTGCCAGATAGGACTGCACCGCATCCCGGAATTCCTGCTTCTGCTGTTTGCTTTTCCGCACGGGAAACGCACTCAGGATGTCCATGGGTCGTGTCAGCATAATATCCCCTCCTTTTTATGGAAAAACGCCCTCTATCCAAACGGATAGAGGGCGTAAAATACGCGGTACCACCTCTAATTCGGCACTTTCTCACGAAAAATGCCCTCACGGCGTCCAGCAACGCCTCTCGCTGTACCGGGCGAACCCCGTCCTTCCCTACTACCGTTCAGAAAGGCCACTCCGGGAGGTATTTCGGCGCTTTTCCCCACTGCCTTGCACCTGCCGGCAGCTCTCTGGCGGGAATCGGGACGCTTACTTCTTCCCATCACTGTGTTGCTTGCCTTATCCTAACAAACAGAGCGGAATTTGTCAAGGGTAAACTCGCATAAATTCTGTGTAAACCGACGGCTTATCCCCGCAGCATTTCTTCCGCGCTTTTCAGCGTGGTTTCGGTAATCGTCGCGCCGCCGATGATACGCGCCAGCTCCCGCTTTCTTCCCTCCAAGTCCAGAGGCGTCACGGAGGTGTATGTCCGTCCGTTCCGCTCCTGCTTGGCGATGAGCAGATGGTTGTCCGCCAATGCCGCCAGCTGGGGCAGATGGGTGACGCACAGCACCTGTTTGTGGGCGGCGACGCTTTTCAGCTTCTGGGCGACCTTCTGGGCGGCGCGGCCGGAAACGCCGGTGTCCACCTCGTCGAAAATCAGGGTCTCCACCTGGTCTTTTTCCGCAAGAACGTTCTTCATGGCAAGCATGATTCTCGCCAGCTCACCGCCGGAGGCCACCTTGCTCATGGGTTTCAGCGCTTCGCCCGCGTTGGCGGACATGTAAAACGCCACGGCGTCCGCGCCGGCTACAGTCAGCTCCGTCTCCCGGAACTCGCAGGAAAACTGCACTCTCGGCATGTCCAGCTGGGTCAGCTCCGTCAGAATGCGCGCCGACATGGCCTTTGCCGCCGCTTTCCGGTTTTCCCGGAGGGCGATCGCCGCGTCCCATGCGGCTTTTTCCGCCTTCTGGAGTTTCCCTTTCAGCCGTTCCAGATGGTCGTCGGCAAATTCGATGTCGTCCAGCTCTTTTCTCGCGCTGTCCAGATACGCAAGGATATCCTCGCAGGTCGTGCCGTATTTCCGGCGCAGCTTGTGAATGACGTCCAGCCGGGACTCGATCTGTTCCAGCTCGTCGGCGGAATAGCTTAAGCCGTCCCGGGCGTCCCGAACCTCCTCAGCGGCGTCCTGAACCTGATACATCAGGTCGGCTACCCGTTCATGCAGAGCGTTGAAGCTGTCGCTGAACCGGGACAGCCGGGCAAGGGCATACTCCGCCTGGGCAAGCAGCCCGGCGGCGCCGTCGGTATCGTCCCCGCCGTAGAGACATTCCACAGCTGTTTCCATGCCGTTGCTCAGTTTTTCGGCGTTTTGCAGGATCTTCCGGCGGTCTTCCAGTCTTTCGTCCTCTCCCGGCTCCAGCTCTGCCTTTTCGATCTCGGCGATCTGGTATTTCAGGGTCTCCATGCGGCGCAGCTTTTCCCCTTCGTCCATGGTCAGGCGGTCGATTTCCCGCCGCAGCTTCGCCACGGTCTCGTATTTTTCTCCGTAGTCGCTTCTCAGCGCCTCATTCCCGGCAAATGCGTCCAGAAAAGCAAGATGGTTGTCCTCGTCAAACAGCGACGCGGAATCATGCTGGCCGTGGATGTTGATGAGCTGGATACCCAGCTTCCGCAGAATGGACACCGTTACGAGGCTCCCGTTGACCCGGCATACATTTTTCCCGTCCAGAAAAATCTCCCGCTGGACGATGGTCTCCGGGTCGTATTCCACGCCGTTGTCCTCGAACCACTGTAACTTTGGAACCCCGGTAAACACCGCCCGGACGGTGGCCTTATTTGCCCCGGTCCTTATCATGTCCCGGTATGCCCGCTCGCCGAGGATGGCTGAAATCGCGTCAATGACAATGGATTTGCCCGCGCCGGTCTCGCCGGTGAGGACAGTAAATCCCCCGTCGAAGGAAATATCCGCGCTTTCTATCACCGCGATATTTTCAATATGCAGAAGGCTCAGCACGGTTATTCCCCCTCTCAGCCGCCTATCAGGCTCTTGATCTCACCGCAGAAGGCAGCGGCGGCGTTGGTGTCCCGCATGATGACCACTGCCGTGTCGTCACCGGCCAGCGTCCCCAGCACCACGTTCATATTCATGGCGTCCAGCGCGGAGGCCGCCGCGTTGGCCAGTCCCGGAAGGGTGTGGATGACGATGATATTCTGGGCATAGTCAAAGCTGGTGACGCATTCCCGGAAAATGGTGTTCAGCCGCCCCGTAAAGGCGCTGGGCACCTCTCTTGCCGCCGTCGTGTAGCGGTAGGTGCCGAAGCTGGTCAGCTCCTTGACGATCCGCAGCTCCTTAATGTCCCGGGAAATGGTCGCCTGGGTGCTGGTGAAGCCCGCTTCCTGCAATTCCTTAAGCAGCTGCTCCTGTGTTTCTACGTTTGTTGTGGAGATGATCTCCATAATTTTTGCCTGTCTCTTCGATTTCAAACCCGGTCACCTCTTACACTTTCTTAAATTTCGCGTTGACCACATCATAAAAACTGCGTTCCTTCAACCGAACCAGTTTCGTTTCCAGATGAGATTTCTGAACCGTTACCACATCGCCCAGATTCAGCCGGAACGCCCTGCCGCCGTCCACGGAGACATAGGCGTTGCGCCGGGCGTTGCGCACCATCTCCACGGTGACGACCCGCCGGTCGGATGCCACGATGCACCGGCTGCCCACCTCATGGGCGCAGATGGGCGTAATGATGATGTTGTTCGCCTCCGGCTCCACAATGGGGCCTCCGGCGGAAAGACTGTAGGCAGTGGAGCCGGTAGGCGTCGCTACGATCACGCCGTCGCCGCCGCATTCCATGGCCTGAATACCGTCGCATTTTACGGAGAGATGCACGATTCTGGCGATCACGCCCTTGGTGATCACCGCGTCGTTCAAGCAGATGTCGTGGAACAGAATGTCCCGGTTCCGCTGCACCGTCACGTCCAGCCTCATGCGCTTTTCCGTGGTGAATTCCCCGGTGGCCAGCATGGAAAGCTTTTCCAGCTCGGTGCTTTCCAATTCTGCCATGAAGCCCATGGTGCCGATGTTCACGCCGAGAAGGGGGACGCCCCTCCGGGTAGCCGCCTTGGCCATGTGCAGGATGGTCCCGTCGCCGCCGAAGCAGATCACCAGCTCGGCATTGGGCAATTCTCTGTCCAGCCGAGAAAAACGCAGATCTTTCGGCAGCTCGTAATTGCGGTCTATCTCAAAGGGCAGGCACAGTTTGGGCTGAATGCCCGCGTCTTTCAGAATCTGGATAGCGCTTCGCACCGTCTGAAAGTTCCTGTCCCGGTAGGGATTGGGGGTCAAAATGACATTTTTCATGAATTTTCCCCCTTGTCCAGCGTCTGATGTGCCGATTCCACCACCAGCGCCGTATCCGGCCGAATGCCGTCTGCATCATCCAGCGTCAGATGCGCCAGAAATTCGATATTCCCCTCCGGCCCCTTCACCGGGGAGAAGGTCAGGCCGAGAATTTTGAATTGCAGCTCGTCCGCCAGGGCGACGAAATTGTCCAGCACCTCTTTGTGGGTGGATTTTTCCCGGACGACGCCCTTTTTGCCCACCTTCTCCTTCCCCGCTTCAAACTGGGGCTTAATCAGGCAGAGCACCTGCCCGGTGGGCTTCAACAGTGTTTTGATCACGGGCAGAACCAGCTTTAACGAAATAAAGCTCACGTCCACCACGGACAAGTCCAGCGGCTCCCCCAGCTGTTCCGGGGTAACATAGCGGATATTGGTGCGCTCCATGACCACGACTCTCGGGTCGGAGCGGATTTTCCAGTCCAGCTGGCCGTAGCCGACGTCGATGGCAAACACCTTTTTCGCCCCGTGCTGCAATAAGCAATCCGTAAATCCGCCGGTGGACGCGCCGGAATCGCTGCACACACAGCCCTCGGTTTTTACGCCGAAGTCCCGCAGCGCCTTTTCCAGCTTCAATCCGCCCCGGCTGACGTAGGGGCACGCCGCGCCCCGCACCTCAATTTCCACCGTTTCGTCATAGGAAACGCCGGGCTTGTCTGCCTTCTGGCCGTCTACATATACAAGGCCGCTCATGATGACGGCCTGTGCCTTGGAGCGGCTGTCCGCAAGGTTCCGTTCCGTCAGCAGAACATCCAGTCTCTTCTTTACCTTCACTTAGGACAGCACCCCCTGCGTATAGTTTGCGATGGACTCCCCGTCCAGACCGTAATGCCGGTAAAGCTCCTTCGTCGAGCCGTGGGTAACGAAGTCCGCCCCCAGATCGACGCCGTCCACCCGGCAGTCCGGGCAGAGCTTCCGCAGCTCCCAGGCCAGCGCCTCCCGGATACCGGAGCCGGTGCAGACCTCTTCCGCCACGATCACGCGGCGCTTTTCGGACATTTCCGCGATAATTTCCCGGGCAGGCAGGGCGGACACTGTGAGAAGCCGCAGAATGGTCGCTTCAATGCCCCGCCGGGACAGAATCTCCGCCGCTTCCAAGACATTATCCAGCATGGAACCATAAGTCACCAGTGTCACGTCCCCGCCATGGCGGTGGCAGCACAGAAGCCCTTCCGTCTCCACGTTTTCGCCGGGCTGCCATGCGGAATCCCGGTAACTGCCCTCCCCGCCCCGGGGATAGCGGATTGCCACGGGGCCGTTGTATGTTTCCGCCGCCCAAGAAAGCATATCCTTCTGTTCGGCAAGGCTGGCGGGCGTAAGGATCAGCATACCCGGCACCTGCCGTAAAAATCCAACGTCAAACACGCCGTGATGGGTAGGCCCGTCATCCCCCACGATTCCCGCCCGGTCTACGGCGAGGATCACATGCAGGTGCAGCATGGCGATATCCTGCATGATCTGGTCATAGGCGCGCTGTAAAAAAGTGGAATAGATCGCCGCCACCGGCACCATTCCCTGCTTGGCAAGACCGCCCGCCATGGAGATCGCGTGTTCTTCCGCAATGCCTACATCGAAAAAGCGTTTGGGGTATTCCCGCATGAATTTCAGCAGCCCCGTGCCACCCGGCATGGCGGCTGTAATGACACAAATCCGGTCATCCTTCTGAGCAAGCTCCATCATGGCCTCGCCAAAGGAGTCGGAATAAGATTTGACTTTTTTCGCCAGCTTTTTCCCGGTTTCCGGGTCAAACGCCCCGATTCCGTGGAATTTTGCCGGATCTTCCTCGGCAAAGCGGTAGCCGCAGCCCTTTTTCGTGACCACATGCACCACCACCGGCTCGGCAAGGCCCTTGGCGGTAGTAAGCAGAGAGATCAGCCCCGGCAGGTCGTGGCCGTCCACAGGCCCCAGATAGGTAAAGCCCATATTTTCAAACAGGGACGCGGGCAGCAAAAACCGCTTCAGCCTGTTTTTCAGCCGCCGGGTCACCCGGTACGCCGCCCGGCCGACGGCGGTCTTTTTCATGACCTCCCGATACCAGCGCTTGGCCTTCAGATAATGGCCGCTGGAGCGCAGACGGGACAGATGCCGGGACACGCCACCCACGTTCCTGCCGATGGACATTTCATTGTCGTTGAGGATAATGACCATCGGCTCGCCGCTCACCGCGGCGTCGTTCAGCCCTTCATAAGCCATACCACCGGTGCAGGCGCCGTCCCCGATCAGAGCGACCACATTGTAGTCCTGATGCAGGAGCGTCCTCGCCCGCGCCATACCCAGAGCGATGGAAACGGAGCTGGAAGCATGTCCCGCCACGAAGGCGTCCGTATCACTCTCCGAGGGCTTGGGGAAACCGGACAGTCCGCCGTACTGCCGCAGATGCGGAAAATCCGCCTGGCGTCCGGTCAGCAGCTTATGCACATAAGACTGATGCCCAACATCAAAAACCAGGCGGTCTATCTCGGTATTAAAAACGGTCTCGATGGCCACGCTCAACTCCACCACGCCTAAGTTTCCGGCCAGATGTCCGCCGGTTTTGGAGACGTTGGAGATCAGAAACTCCCGGATTTCCCCACAGAGCTGGGTTCTTTGCCGGTCATCCAGAGCGGTAAGGTCGTCATGGCCGTTGATTTTCTGTAAAATGCTCACGTTCGACACAACCTAACATATCACTTTTTCTTTTTACCATGCAGGCCATTCAGGGCATGGAGCACCTTGCCCACCATGTGAACGATCTGCGTGCAGGAATTGACGGCGAAGGTCTTGCCGATGGCCTTTCCGCCCACGGTCAGCCCCGCCACGAGGGCGGACATGACCAGCGAAACGCCCCGCGGCCAGCCCACGTCCACCTGCGTCAGGATCAGCGCCGCAATGGTCGCCGACGCGCTGCCGGAGACAACGCCGCAGATATCGCCCACCACGTCGTTACAGATAGAGCTGACTCGCTCCGCGTTGCGCAGAAGCCGGATGGCTTCCTGAGAACCCGGCACCTTCCGGGCGGCCATGGAATGGAACGGCTTTTCGTCCGCCGAGGCCACCGCCATGCCGATGATATCGAAGATAATGCCCACCATCACGATGGCAAGCAGAATGAGAAAGGCCACGGGAAGGCTGCTGCTGTCCATCACCTCGTCCGAGACCAGAGAAATGATGCCGGAAATCACAACCGTGATCAGGAAAACGGTGACGACCCAGCGGATCGTTTTATGCCGCTGCCGTCTGGCAGCCTCAGGGTCGGTTTTCGCCACGAAAACATTCTCCTTCTGAGAAATAGTAAAAAGTCTCTCAATTCGACTTTATAATGTAAAAACGGCGGCAGGCAGAGTAAATCTTACGGCTTAGGTCGGGTTGTTTTTCACCGGATGAAACCTGCCGTTGCCGCACAGGCCGTTTCCATTTCATTCATCCGCCCAAGTGTTGCCATGATAATGGGTACCCGATTGCCACTTAGTCCGTACTGCAATCCCCTGCCTGCCCTTTTACGACAGCCTAGGTGTTTTCCACAACGAGGGAAGCCATGATCTTAGCCTCTTTTGCAGAAATGGTTTCCAGAAGCGATGACAGCAGCCGCTATGGCCATAGCGACCGGCCGTCTGGTCTTCTTTTCCCGCATTTCCACGCAAGGCAGGCTACGCTGCACGCAGCACACGATTCTGTGCACCGCCTTGCAGGTTCATACCTGATTCGTACGCGATCGGAGCCGCCTAAGGGCTTCAACCGTCGTCGCACAAGCTTCAAGTCTCCACGGAAACCGGGTCGTATGCGTCATGCCGTTGCGCGCGCCCGGAATCCTTAACCCCCAGCATCCACCCGAAACTGGGCGTAACAAGCAAACACCAGGGACTTCATCGATGTGCCCTTCAAAGGATTTTTAGGCCCTTCCTGGAAGATGGCCACCCCGACTAGGATACTGCACCGTTTACCTTGTATATTAGCATACTTTCCGTGAATATACAAGTATTTTTTCAATAATTGTATAAGGAATCCTTTTTCTTTTCCGTTTATTCACAAATATGGGTGCTTTCTCCCTTGACAAACCAGTCGTCCACGATATCCCTATGGGTGATCGCTATTTCAATATTCCCGATTTCCTCCCGGCTGAAAAAGCGAAGATCCTTGGATTCTCTGCTGATGTGCATTTCCGGCTCCTCCTCCAGTTCCAGCGCGTATACCACGATCACCATGCGCCAGATGCTGCCGTCCCGGAAGGCGGCGATCCGGCCGGGGTTGTCGTACACCGCCAGCTTCCGGAACCGTTCCGGGGCGATGCGCAGTCCCAGTTCTTCATAGACTTCCCGAACGATGGCCTGCCGCCCGGTCTCCCATTTTTTGCAGCCGCCGCCGACCAGCCCCCAGACGTCGGAGTCGCTGCGCTTCTCCAGCAGCAGGCGGTTTTTGCAGGTGATGATGGCGTTCGCCCCCAGATGGGCGGGCATGGTGGTTTTCGGCGCGTCCTTGGGGTCGCCGTTGTAAAAGGTCACGATTGCCATAGTGCTTCCTCCCGGACAGTTTCTTACCACCATAATACAACAATCTCCCCATAATTTCCACTGTGAAAAATCAACGCACCCTGTCCATCAGGCACCAGCAGTGGGCGCGGATAAGGTATTTCAGCGCAAATTGCCGCTGCCGCCCGTCCACCGTCCCCCGGCACAAAAATATCCTCGCTTCCACGCCCACGTAGGGGACTTCCTTCACGCTGATCACTTCGTCAATATTCACCCGGATAAGCCCCTGTTCCTCGTCCTCCACCCGCAGCCGCAGCGGGCGGATATCCCCGCTGGCGCTGCATACCGATATCACATCCACCGGGCACGTTTTCCGCACCATCGCGCCCACCTCCTTTTGTTTTTGTCATTATAGCACATTTGTTCGATATATGCAAGAGGAATTTTGTGGTTGCGCCGCCGCCCGGCGTCTGGTATAATGAGAAAAGATAAAAATATTGGGAGAACTTCTATGCTGAAATACCCCTGTCTTGTCCTCGACCACGACGATACCGTCGTGCAGAGCGAGGCCACCGTCAATTATCCCTTCTTCTGCTACATTTTGAATCAATTCCGCCCGGGGACGAAAATCACCCTCCACGAGTACGCCGAGGGTTGCTTCCGTCTGGGCTTTGCCGACATGTGCCGGAAGTGGTACAACTTTACCGAGCAGGAAATTGTGGACGAATACCACGGCTGGCAGAAATACATCGTCGATCACATCCCCGCCCCCTTCCCCGGCATCGGCGACATCATCCGCCGCCAGAAGGAAGCCGGCGGCACAGTCTGCGTCGTCTCCCATTCCTGCATCCAGAACATCACACGGGACTACGAGACCCACTTCGGCATCCTCCCCGACGACATTTACGGCTGGGACTTACCGGAGGAACTGCGCAAGCCCAGCCCGTGGCCGCTGGAGCAGATCATGGCAAAATACGGCTATACCCAGTCCCAGCTGCTGGTGGTGGACGATGTGAAGCTCGCTTGGAAAATGGCGCGAAGCGCCGGTGTCCCCATCGCCTTTGCCGGTTGGGGTCGGCGGGATTGTCCGGAAATCACGGAGGAAATGACCCGGCTGTGCGACTTTTCCTTTACGTCCACCAAGAATTTGGAACATTTTCTGTTTGACAAGGTGTAACGATGGCAGAACAGGCAATTTTCACCGTGCTGATCATGGTGTCCGACGGCAGCGGCAATCTTCTGATGGAGGATCGCAATGACCCCGGCTGGCCGGGCATCTGCTTCCCCGGCGGACATGTAGAGCCGGGTGAAGCCTTCACCGCGGCCGCCATCCGGGAGACCCGGGAGGAAACCGGGCTGACCATCGAGAACCCGACGCTGTGCGGGGTCAAGCAGTTCCCGGCCAAGGGAAGCACCCGGTATGTGGTCTTTTTCTACAAGGCTGACCGTTACACCGGGAACTTGCAGTCCTCCGACGAGGGCGAGGTGTTCTGGCTGTCCCGAGAGCGTCTGCCGGAATACCATCTGGTGGAGGATTTCATGGACATGCTTAAGGTCTTTGAATCCGACACGCTGAACGAGTTCCAGTACTATCAGGAAGATAACGGCGAGTGGGGGCTGCGTCTGCTGTAAGCGGAAACATTTACTTTTCTGGGCGGTATAATCCCCTTGACAGTTATGGTATAATGACCGTAGAATTGCGCGGGGGGTGAGACATCTGGAAAAGGCAAGCGTAAAGGTCATGGCGCGGAACCGGGAAGCCTATCACGAATACTTCGTGGAAGAAGAGATCGAGGCGGGCATCGAGCTGGTGGGCACCGAGGTCAAGTCCATCCGGGCAGGCACGCTGAACCTGAAGGACGCATGGTGCGGCATCAAGGACGGCGACATGCTCTTAAACCAGATGCACATTTCCCCCTACGACCACGGCAACCGCTTCAACGTTGACTCCCGCCGCCCCCGCCGTCTGCTGCTGCACAAGCGGGAGATCATGCGGCTCTACGGCAAGGTCAAGCAGGACGGCTACGCCCTGATCCCCCTGTCCGTCTATTTCAAGGGCAGCCGGGTGAAGGTCAAGGTCGGGCTGTGCAAGGGCAAAAAGCTATACGACAAACGACAGGCCGCGGCAGAGAAGGACGCCAAGCGTCAGATCGACCGCGCCATGAAGGAGAGAAATCAATGAATCCCACATTCAAGATCACCATGGAAAACGGCGGCGTCATCGAGGGCGAGCTGTATCCCGACAAAGCACCCCAGAGCGTCCGCAACTTCATCGACCTGTGCGATCACCATTTTTATGATGGTCTGATCTTCCACAGAGTCATTCCCGGCTTCATGATTCAGGGCGGCTGCCCCGAGGGCACCGGCATGGGCGGCCCCGGCTACTGCATCAAGGGCGAGTTCTTTTTCAACGGCGTCAAGAACGACCTGAAGCACAAGCGGGGCGTTCTCAGCATGGCGCGTTCCTCCTCCCCCAACTCCGCGGGCAGCCAGTTCTTCATCATGCACGCCGACGCCAAGCACTTGGACGGCCAGTACGCCGCCTTTGGCAAGGTGACTTCCGGCATGGACGTGGTGGACGCCATCGCCTCCGTCCAGACCGACCGCAATGACCGTCCTCAGGTGGAGCAGAAAATCGCCTCCATCACCGTGGACACCCACGGCGAGACCTACCCGGAGCCGAACAAGCTCCCCGATCCTTACGGAAGATTCTAAGTCAGCTGTCGGCTGCAAGATACCGATGGTATTTTGCAGCTTCCCATGGGGCCGTACTGGTTTCGACGGGGGTAGTGAGGCTGGAATAGCGGGCCGTGGCGCCTGGCCACGATAAAACGGGCAATTTTTTAAATTTAACTGACAACACTACTGTTGCCCTGGCTGCCTGATTAGGCGCCCATCCGCCCCGGGAGTTCCGCTGACCCGGGCTCGGGTGTGATTTAAGCGGAGAACGTGCGTATGGTAAGCTTTGCCCATACCACGCATGATGAAGCTACCGATCCTCGTAGGGTGTTTGTTCCCGCCGGGGAAAGGGAATGCAAATAACAAACTGCGCCCGGAGAAGTTCTTTCCAAGTTGCTTTCGGACAGGGGTTCGATTCCCCTCGGCTCCACCAGATTCACCCAAGCCCAAGCCAATTTGGGCTTGGGTTTCATTATGCCCTTTTCGTCTGGATTTGTTTTTCTTTTCGTCTTTTCTATGTAATTTCACCAGAATATCATAACCATATTGTCCACTTTTCCCGGTTTGATATTTTGGCAAAATATTGTCGCTCATTTTTTCGATATAAAATGTATGTAACCCGCCAAGTGCGGGTTCGTCTTTTGTCTGAGACGGATTCAGGAGGTTGGTGGGAACATTGTTCAGATGGATTTCCACATAATCAGGGAATACAACGACTCTGTCCAAATATAGATTGATGATCTGCTCCATCTGGGGCAAGGTGCCGCTGTGAAACATTTTCTGTGCCTGACGAAATGCTGCCAGAATGGCCTCCTCGTCTAATTCACTTTCCTCGGCGCTTCGTTCCTCGTCCTGAATCTTAACATCCAGCAGCTCTTTCTCCCGTTCCAACTGGGTAAGCTGGGTTACCAGCGCCGCACTGCCCGTATTGGCAATGATATTGACAATGTTGGTAATCTTCTGCTCCACAGTTTTCAGGTTCTGCCGAAGGATACGAATCTTGTCTTTATCCTCCCCTTCCTCCTGCTGGCTCAGTTCCCGATATGCCCGCACAATATCCGGAATCCGGGATTCACCAAAAACTGTTTCCTCTATCTTTCGCAACACCATTTCTTCCAGCGGCTGCTGCCGAACATTCTGGTTTCTGCAAATCCTTGCTCCATGATTATTGCGATTGTTGCAGGCATAAGTCCCGACAACTTTTCTGTCCTTGCCAGTCTGCATGGAGTCACCGCAATATCTGTGGCCACAGAGACCGCAAAACACCAAACCAGTCAGCAAATAGTTTCGTTTGCTTTTTTGCCGCCCGTGGCGCTTTCTGCTGGCGAGAATCGCCTGCACACGGGCAAAGGTTTCGTCATCCACAATCTTCGGCATCCCGCCGGGAATGCGGATCTGATCCTCAATGGGCTTGTCCTGGTGATTGTTCCGCCGCCCTAGCTCATCCTTGCTTGCTGCTCTGCTAAACACATAGACACCATTGTACTTTTCATTCCGAAGCATCTCGTAAAGTGTTTCCTTGGAGAAGGTATTTCCCAGCCGGGTGCGGTAGCCCATGGAATTCAGCTTGTTCAAAACCACATTGTAGCCGCAGCCGTCGGCTACATCCCGGAATATCATCCTGACTGCTTCCGCCTCATAGTCATTGATGATATATCTGTGGGTCTGCGGGTCTACCCGAAAACCATAGGGCACCCAGCCGCCAATGTAACGACAGTCCATAGCTGATTCTCTCATTCCTTTCATAACCTCGCGGGCCAGATTCTTGGAGTAGTATTCGCTCATGCCCTCCAGCACGGATTCCAGAATGATGCTCTCCGGGCTGTCGTCCATCTGTTCCAAAACGGACAGAAGCTGCACACCGTTCTTTTTCAGCTCCCGTTTGTAATAGGCGCTGTCATAACGATTCCGACTGAATCTGTCCAGCTTATGGACAATGGCAAAATCGAAGTCCCCTTCCCTGGATGCCGCAATCATTTTCAGAAATTCCGGACGGTCATCCGTGGTAGCGGATTTTGCCCGGTCACAGTATTCATGGATGATTACGATAGAATTTCGGCTGCAATACTCGTGCATTGCCCGGAGCTGGGCTTCAATGGATTCTTCTCTCTGGTTGTCCGAGGAAAAACGGGCATACAAAACCGCTCTAGGGGTCACTCCCCTGTTTCTTAACCGTTCAACGACTGTCATATGTTTTCACTCCTTAAGTTATGTTCCCGGTCTGAGATGTCAGTTCTCTGAGAATCTTCGCAAGGACAAGAGTAAAGTCCACATTCTCATTTTCACCGGCAATGTCCAGAATCTTCCGGGTTGGTTCTATGCCGGACGCATACAAATCACTTTTGCGAATCGTATAGACAAGCATGATTGACCTCCTCTATATTATGAAAAAGAAACGGATTTGACAAAGGTGCGAACCTTCTTAACGCCCCTTATGGCGGGGAGTGATCTCATAATCAAATCCCGCCCGCTGGCCGCAGTAGGTACACAGCTCCTTCTCAACCTCGATGGGGTTCACCCGCCGCAGATAATAAGCACCTGAGCCGTAGAAGTTTTCGGCACAGGTGCTGCAAAGACACAGGGTCAGTTTTTCCGGCGTGGTGGGAATCAGGCCAATGCTGATTGCCAGTGCGTGATTCAGACCCTTGATTTCCTCGCCGGACAGCTTTCCGATGTACTGAACCAGCCGGGTCTTATCAATGGTTCGGATCTGTTCCATCATGACCATAGAAGGCTGCACCAGTCCGCTTCCCTGCTTCAGATGATAATGGGTAGGCAGATTCGCCTTCGTCCTGATCTGGGTAGAAATTGCCGCCACAATGGTCGTAGGGCTGTGCCTGTTGCCCACATCGTTCTGGATGATGACTACCGGGCGGTATCCGTTCTGCTCTGAGCCGATGCCGGTGCCCAGGTCGGCGTAGTAGAGTTCCCCTCTGTAATATGTGTTTTTCATATGTGTGTTTGACCTCCTCAATTTTTATAGGCAGTGGCCTGCCTATGTAAGCTCCGCCAGCACCCAGAGTAGGTACTGGCGGATTTGTAAGTTGAAGAAGCCTATTTGTCCTCGACGCCCCGGCTATAATGGGAAGTCGCCAAACGGCTGGCAGCGTACCAGCTCCACGGGTTTTATGCGCCCTCGCACGGTTCTCATGTGACCGCCCTCATTGCGTTCCTAGCTGTGACTGGACGGGAGTATCATTGTCCCCACTGCCTGTCATCGCCCTGCCGGGTGCTGCCCGGAAGTCATAGAATCTGTTTCTCGCTCCGTGCCGGGGCTGAAAGCAATACAGACCGAAAAAGAAAAGTGATGTCCTGTTGCTTTCCACTCCGGCACATCCCGGCGCAGTTCCTAAAGCGGCTTATGCTCATCACAATAGCAATGGGAATGTGTTTGACGAATGGGTATGCAGTTTTTAAGGTACAAACCCATTCCCCAAAGCAGTGAAACAGGTGAAGGAAAAAGTTCCTTCACCTGTTAGCTCACTTACCGGTTAAATTGTAACCCTATTTTGAAAAATATTTTTTGATATTTCTCTCTGCTGCTGCAACCGACTTAATAATAGCCGGGTACTTGCAACCTTCCATCTGCGCAATTTGTTCGTAGGTGTAACCTCCGAAATAATACAAGAGTATCCGTCTGCGCTGAGTTTCCGGAAGCTGTGTTATTGCCTTGTGCAGTTCCTGATACATGATTCTGCGACACACATGATCCTCCACAAGCTCAGATGGATCGGCAATTCTGTGACTTAACGATTCGTCGCCCATATCTGATTCTGTCAAATGGCGGCTGACTACGTTCATATGGGAAATATCCTCCAGCTCAAAACTGTCAAACGCAGCATAAAGTTCCTTGCTGATCTCTATTTTACGAAAAAATCCCTGTCCATCGGTAAAGGTTATGTAGTAAATGTCGTTCTCAATGGACAATGTGTAGGGGTTCAGTTTATCTTTCTTTCGGTTCGGATGGTTTCCATCCATGTTTTGTACCTCCAATCAACCTGAATTTTGAAAAATCAAGTTGATTGGGGGTGAACGGCAACGATGTGGAAGCCTCTTAAAAAAGAACGCACGAATCCTTACATAAGGAATCCGTGCGTTGCAGTCATTTTTGAGGAACTGGAAGTATACTTCTACTTCAATGGCATTCTGGCTTTGATCAACAAATAGAAAAACGAATTATATTGCGTAATAAAATATTGAAATAAGAAAGACACTTCTTATTTCCTCCTAAATACGAAGTATATTTCTAGTTTAATAAGAAATACAGAACATTAACTTCAGAGCGGGAGTAATGTAGAATACATAGCGAGGTGAAATATCATGCATATTTTTTCACGCCCGCTGGCAGAAGCTGTAAAGAAAGCCCGCCGCAGAATGAATCTTACACAAGAGCAAGTCGGCGCACTCACTGATACAAATGCAAGGACAATCAGCGCGATTGAAACAGGCCGTTCGAACACACGATTAACAATTCTATTTCCCCTGATTCGGTGCTTGCGAATCAATGCCAATGAGATTTTCTACCCTGAAATGAGTGTAGAATCCACTACAAAACACCAGCTGCGTGTCTTAACCGATGAATGCAGCGAGGAGGAAGCCGCTTTGATCCTTTCAACTTCAGAAGCGATTCTCAATGCATTGCGAGCAAAAAATGCACGTACCGCAACAGAAAAAAATGAGAGCCTGACTCCCCTTGAATAAGGGGAAGCAGGCTCTGTGTTTTACATCGGGCTCATTTGCTCAAAACCATTTTCAGTTGCACCACATCAATATTAATCTCTTTTCTGCATTTGGGGCAATACAAAGGGAAATTGATCAACACAGTATCTGTGAAAATTCTGGTCCGTGTTTTTCCTCCACAAACCGGGCACCGAATCCATCGTGAATTTTCTCGATTTTCACACACAAAATAACCTCCAGCGTTGCTTTTGCTCTGCGTAGTATCGTCTGGCTTATAAGCGGTCGTTATGAATTCTGGAGAGTGCGGCACTGAGACTTGACACGGACCCTTCAAAATAGTTCTCAAGGAATACTTCCAATATTGCATTTTGAACTTGCTCTTTTGATATCAAGGAGGATACGATGGCGTTACTATTTTCCAGTACCCCTTTCTCTGATAGCCGACGAATAACCGTATAAGTGGTAGACTTTGACCAATGTAAGTGGCTTCGACATAGCTTTACAAGGGATGTACTACAGATCGGCTCATTCTCCCAGACCAATAAACATAGTTGATATTCGCGTTCAAATATAATAGGGATTTTCATAATAAGATAGATTAGGTGGCATCCTCAAAGTAGGGATATAGCACCATGGGCTCCAGTGTTGTGCCTGCGGAAGTATTGACCATGCCGTGCTCGTCCGGCTGGAAGATAATGTTCACAACAGTCTGCCCATCTTCGTTGGATTCCTTCACCGCCCAGCCGGAGAACACTTTCCCTTCCGAAGCAGAGAGCACCGGGCAGGTCAATGTTGTGGCTCTGCTGTCGTAGAAATCAGATTTCAGAATTTCTTCCTCATTCATAAACGTCAGTCGTACTTTTTCTACGGGCTTTGACACGTCCACAGCAGTCATGGCATAGCACATCCATTTACCGTTAGCCTGTTTTTCAAAGAACAGGCTCTGCTCAATGGTGCTTTCTTTAACGCTGCCGCTGGATCGGTACTGATTCAGCGTGACAGAAACCCGCACGGAGAAAAGATCATCAGAATAACAGCAGTAATCGGTAGCAGATTCATTGATAAACTCCCGGCTGGCAGCATCCTGTATAAAACCCCGTTCGGTATCTGTAATGGCGTTGTAAGCATCTGAGCCACGCAGGAAGTATTTTGCGATGTCCGCTTCTCCGGCCTGATTGATCATGTATAGCGCATAGGTTTTAACAGCATTGATGGCAACATCCCGTTCGGCATCGCTGAGCGTGTTTATGTCCGTTTGTTCTGTGAAAGTATGGGTAGACTCAGCATATACCACTTCCATTTCATTCCCGGCTGAATCTACTATTCGGACATTGGGTTTGCCTGCCAGTCCAGTGATTTGCTGGGTACACATGCGGATTCCGACGATGCCTTCCGGAAGATACGCTTCAGCATTGGTTGTGGTGATTCGGGTGGTAAAGTTGTCATCCAATGGTACATCATTCACATAAACGGTATGTCCATCTAATTTTTTGATGTCGTATTTTTCGTTGTACTGGACGAAAAATTCAAGACTGCCTAGTTGCCAGTCTGCGATTTCCGTTTGAGAATCGGACTGATTGTGGTTTACCAGAGTGAACGTTGCTATTTTTTTGTTTCCAAGCCGGACGATGTATTTCTTATCATTGGACAGGCCGGTGGAGGTTTCAACATAAGTTAGGCCTGTTTTACCTACTGCGTTTTCCATGTAACCAATAAAGGCATCCTTGCTTTCGTAGGCAGCCCCCTGAGTGTTGGCAATATCATACAAGCTGTCCCAATCGGGGTCAGAGAACAGCGTTTCAAAAATTTCCTGACTCTTGGCGGTGGGCTGGGCCATTTCGTAGCGATTCAGCCAGTCTCGTAGCTCCAGTAATCCAAAGTAGGTTGCGGCATAAAACAGGAAAATGCAGGAAAAGAAGACCGTATAGAAGATAACACTGCTAAGCCGGTGGCCTCTGTGTGGCTTTTGAATAGACTGTGCAGGCTTCTCCAATGTTGGTATTGCGGTTACAGCAGGCTGTGCCGCTTCCTTTTTCGAAGTGGTAACCGGAGGGATGGAGCGACGCTTTTGTGCCTGCTCCCGTTCCGCCAGAACGGTGTATATATCTACTGCGTTTTTCCTGTTTTTGGTGCTGAATTTACCCTGTGCCATAATCATTCCTCCTCCGCAGGGCGAACCATCCAGAAGTCGGGCATTTTTCTCGGCTCAGACTGGAGCAGAGAATAGCTGTTCATCATCTGAACCTCCCCCGCCTCTCCATAAATGCCGTAAGTGTCCCGATACAGCATGACAGTGGAAGAACCGCCGTCCATATTGCAGGCATTGACTGCACCATACTCCACCATAATATCAATGACATCTGCGTATTCACCGCCCATGGAACTGGGCTGCCTGCCGTCAATGCAGACGAAGACCACAGCGCCGTCTGCCCGCTGGCCAATGGCTGTCCGGGGATTCAGGCCAGAAACCTTGTTGTAGGCTTCCATATTGATCTCGCCGTTCATGATCAGAACGGGGCCAAAGCAGCACCCGTCCCGGATGTTCAGTTCCTCCGCCTGAGCCTTGGAAATGTTGTCCTTATGAACAATCAGAATATTGTCCTCCGTGAAACCGGCAAAGCCGCTGGTTTCAGAGGGCTTACCGGAAGTCCAAACGCATTCTCCTTCGGAATAGACCAGACCAGCAGGGAGGGTACCTACATAGGCGTTAGCAGAACCGTCATCATTAAATGCACCGCCGTTGATGGCTGCAATGGCTCTCTCATCTTCAATGGCTGCGGTCAGGCGCTTCCCGGGAATGCTGGTGCTGAATCCATTCTGGGTAGATATCCCCAGATAGACTTGCGCAGGGTCACGCACAAGCATCACCGTAGCGTTATATGTATTGCCGCTGACAGTTTCAATTCGAATCCCATCGGGATGGTCTATCCATTCGTCGTTGGCGGAAGTCTGAGCATTTCGGCTGATAACTACTGCACTGACATCGGTCACATCCTCTGTCAGCTCCACGCTTTCTCCAGTCCGGATTTCAGAAACGGTATCTTCTCCAATGAACAAGGCAGGAATCCATTTGGTCGCACTGGCCTCAATCAACGTCATGGTAAGCTGGTTTCGTGCGGTGGGCGATGGGCCTTTGAAGATCATGTTCAACACCATGATTAGCGCTGTGAATACCAAGACGACGGATGTGAACAGCACAAGAAAAAAGCGGCGAATGATTGTCTTTACCAGACTGTGTTTCCCCTTCTTTTTTACACGTTGCACATTCGCAGGCTGCACTACTGCGCTTCCGTTCTGCTTTTTCATAGTATTACCCCTTTATTTTGTATTTTCATTTGTCAGACAATTATTCACCTGCCAAATGACTTGTTTTCAGCATACACACAGAAATGAATTTTGACAAAGGTGCAATTCGTCTATTTACAGGGTTGACAAACTATCACCCCAAAGGACATATGCTGAATCCGCAGAATAATCGTACAAATTACGGCAGTGGCAAAAGCAAATTCTCCAATTAAACACGCAACGCAATATATAATAGCCAAACAAATTATATTCAAAACCAACAGAATATTCATTCGTTTGACAACTGAACCACAGATCCATCAATCGCATTCAATGCCAACAACTGCATCTCATCAAGACAACATAGAAGCTCACCTGAATTTTTCTTATAAAACGCAACATCCCCGTTTAATATTATCCCTGGGACATAATAGTAGCTTTCATCTGTATTAGGCTTCTTCACTCGAATTAGGCCGAACTGGAGTTTGTCAATTTCTATAATGCACTCTAATTTAATGTCTTGCTCTTTGCAAATATCTACTATGGAATTGAAATCATAGGTATATATGTCGGTTAAAGAAAGTGTTTGCTTTGCATATTCAAACAATGTGGGAAAATCTAATACTGCCACATTATTATTCACAATAGTATTAATATCCACAGGAGACTGTAACTCAAAGAAAAGTAAATCTCCGGCAGGAGAAAACTCGAAACTTGCATTTGTTAGATAATAATTTGACGAAAAGACTTCCTTACTTTTGAGATTACCCAACTGTGGGATTCTAAGAGCAGAGACGCCACATAATTGCGGGACTGCGTTGATATGGATAATAAACTCATCCATTTCTGTTGTTTCAAGATAATATTCATCTACCTTCCAGTCGCCCATCTGCATTTGCTTTAGCATTGCTTCGGCTTTCTCTTTAATCTTTTCAATTTGTGAACTGGTTGGTTTTTTTGTTCTGCACAGTTGGGCGATGTATATTGCATTGTCTCCCATTGTATGCTCTTGGGGAAATACAAAAACAGAACTCAGCTTATAATCCGTATTATTGCGGATAGAAGCGGAGAAATAATACGGAATTCCATTTTTTTCGGTGGTTACTTGGATAGAGTCGTTATCTTCTTTATGATCTTCCGCTAAATATTGGCTGGCCGTCAAAGAATAGTAGGAATCTTTGTGGTACACCCACTGGCATGGAACATGAGGATTATCTTCCGCAGCAGACTCATATGCTTTTGTGTAAGCTTCTATATTCCGCTTTAATAAGTCAATTCTCCAATCAAGGTAGCTCTCATCTGCATTAGGAAGTAGCTCCCCCATAGCTTCTCTATTCGTATATGGAATCCAACGATTAATGCATTTCTGGATCTCACTTCGAGATAGGGATTGGTCTTTTTCGAAAAATTGCACATCACCAAATAGTGCTTCAGCAATCCTTTGTACATCTACTTCTGTTAAATAATGTGGAGAGACTTCTACAATTGGCACATCTTGGATCCCTATAGTGGTATCAACCTTCATCTGAAACGTTACGCTATTATCTGTACTTGAGAAGCTTTCTGAATTCTCTAGTGGTAAAGTCTCACCCAAAGTACGGTTCTTATCTGCTGATACCACTATTCCCGCGTCAAATGCACCGTCATTTTTACTGATAACCACTTTTTCATCTGGATTATGCTGACACGCGCTAAAAAGAAACAATGAGAGGAGAATCGCAGTCAAGCAGAACAAAATATTTTTCCAGTTCATAGCATCTCTCCTTAATTAGTCATACACGGGCCATAGACCCGTGTATGATCAGGACTTATTTATGTTGTTCGGAATACGCCCCAGCCACTACCAGCTAGCAGATTAAAGTAAGCGAATTCAGTCTTGTTTCCAACAGATCTAGTGCGTTAGATGTGGTTATTCCATAATTCATATAAGCTATGGTGAACTCTGATTCAGGCTGTCAGGCTTCGCCTGACAGCCTGAATGATGGGGGTATCTGTATTTGACTATCCGATTTTGCTCGCCTCAGCATTTGCGCTATGCTGCTTCAAATCACGTAGTGCGGAAAATTTTCCATTCATCTGGTCCGACATTATAATAATAGTAGTATCCCGAGTTGATAGGAATGGCGCGAATTATTTCCTGTGTGTACCAAATGAATATATACTCATTTGCTGAGGGTTGGAACACCTCTGTCACTCTCGCAATCGCGCCCCATGTATTTGAACCAGTAATGCCGTCGTGCTGAGAAGGATCGTCAGGGAAAACATCTCCTTGAAATTTTTTTACTGCACTCAAAGTTTTGGATCCATAGGAGCCATCGATTCCTCCACCATCAGAAATTAATTGCTTGGTTTCGTAGGAATAGTAGTACAAAAAGGTCTGCAATGCTTTTACATACCCGCTACGGCTCGACCCACTACTCAGCAAAGGAAATTGTCTAAATCTGTTCTGCCAAGAATCACTTGCTGCCGCTGCCGGGGTTACCAGCATGGACACCAACACAAGCAAAATAAGTATCAAAGTGCAAAATCTGTTAATTTTTTTCACATCATTCCACTCCTTTTTTTACTTTTCTTTTGACAAACTACAGTACACCTGTCAAACGACTGGCTACTATCATACATAGAAAAAAGAATTTCAGCAAAAGCGCAATACTTATGTTCATAGGATTAACGCTCCACCAGAAATCGGAGCACAAACTGAACGCAAATAAGAATAGTACAAATCACAACAGCAAGAAATGAGAATTTCCCGGTCAAACACGAAATCCAGCTTACAATGTTTAGACTAATTATACTCACTAGCAGAGATCGCAGGAATCCGATGCATCTTATTTGCTGTGTAGTCATGCCAGAAACTGAAAGTACATCCCTTTCCCCCTTTCTTGTCTCGCTTTCGATAATGCTGCTGTCATGAAATAGCATTATTGAACACAAAAGGAAGCTAATACTCGTCATAAAAGGTTGCCATGTCTGCTGCTTCAGCAGTTCCCATGCAAGAGAGGTGTCTGAATCAGCGCTTGCGGAAACCCCCTTTCTTTGTAACTGGGATACTACAGAGTCTACTGAGCCTTTGTTAGTCAGCCGGAAGGCGATGTTTGTTCCGCCCCCTTGACCGGCAAATAGCTTTCGAGCCACGTCATAGCTTATATAGACTTTTGGGATCGTTTCTTCGTCTCGGAAGATGCCGGAGATAGCCGCTTTACACTCACTATCTCCGCATTTTACAGTAACGGTCTCCTGAGCATGGATTCCCATGTCAGTATCCTTTTCTGAGAATGCTTTCGCCGCTGCTTCATTCATCAGAAGATATGGCATATTGGTGTTGTCCGTGAAAATAACGCCATCGATCAGCTGTAGATCCAAGTAGCTGCTATATACGGCGTCCACCGCAAAACTCGCAGTTTTCTCGCCGTATACCGCCTGAAAATCTAGCTGTAATATGGGGCTGACTGCTTCCACGCCCTCTATTTGGGATAGGACGTCCATGTCAATTCGTGCATTGTCAACGGAAGCTATGATTTCATATGGGGTGTTTTTTTCAGAATGTAACCGCAGGGCAGTCTGAGAAGCCGGAAAAACCATATACAGGCCAATGCACAGTAGAAACATTGCCATCCATCCGCATCTGGGAATGGTCATAAAGGCAATCTTACAGATATGCCCCGCCACGTTTCTTGGCTTTCTTTTTTGCAAGGATAATCCCGATAATTGCTGCAAGGATCACACCTCCCAAAATCAGGATGGACACCCACCACTGGCTGGTAGCCTGTTCCTCTTCTTCCGCCGCGGTATCGTTCTGCTGAATCTGAACGATGGGCCTGTTCACCGTGGTATCGAAGGTGGTTTCCTGCTGGAATTTCTCTCCGTTTTCGTTCTCATAAATCAGCGTAACGGTGCCGGTGGTATCGCCGTACTGACTGCCATTTTCATTGCCCTTGCTGGCATTCAGGGCAATGATATACAGCTCCACTTTGGTGGTAGCGGAAGAACCAGCCGCCATAGTACCGATATAACCGGTATTGGAAGGAGCGAAGCCATAGCCGGACACTACGCAGCGGACGTTATACATAGGATCCCGGCCCATGTTCATCACCTGCAAGGACAGCGGGATGGTTTCCCCTACGGTGACACTATCCGAAAACCGGGGCATGACCAGTTCCATGTTTGTGGGCTGCTGGATCTCCACTGTCGTCGTTCCAAAGGAGGATAGATTCAGAGTTTTGCTGCTGTCATAATTAAAAGTAAATGCCAGTGGATATTTTCCGGCGGGCAAAGAAATATCTGATGAAAAATGCAGGGGCAATTCCGATTCGCCGCCAGCGGGGATCTTATCGATCTGAAAGATATTACTATCTTCCAGAAGATTGATGTGTACATTCCCCGTGTCCACTTTCACCAGCATATTCTTGACGGATTTTATGGTCAGCGAGTTTTTTAAGGTCACAGTCACAGTGAATTCTTCCCCTGCCATGGCTGTTTCCGGTTCTACAACAGTATTGGAAATGTAGATCACAGGCTCCGCCGTGGCGGTTTCTGTATAGGTAGGGGTAACTGTAGTGGATTTCCCATCTGTGATGGTAACATAGATGGTATAAATGCTGCTGATGGCATTGTTGGAATCGTCATAGCCGGAAATATTTACAGTGACCGGGTATACGCCATTGATCCTGCTGCTGGAAAGCGCCACATCGAACTTTACCAAGAACACTTCCTGCTCGATTTCACTGTTCTTTGGCTTGACCCATTCCAATTTAAAAACCTTCTCATAATTCGCCATGACAAAGGGAGCGCTGGAGCTGCCGCCCAAGCCCAGTGAGACCTTGAGCTCATCTTTGTACAGCTTGCCGTTGGTCAGCAGCGGGACAAGTAGGTACATGGTATCCCCGCTGATCCTGGGGGTATAGCCATCCTCATAAGCTTCGTCCATCCCGGAATAGATATGCTCCGTGTCAATTTCCAGAAAAGTGGGAATAGTGGACGGAGTAATTGGCGTGGTTGGCTGCGATGGCTCTGTCGATTGGGATGGCTCCGTTGATTGTGAGGGTTCCGAAGGTTGAACAGGCGGCTCCGAAGCAGTTGTTGGCTCCGCTTCCGCAGGCTGGGAGGGGGACTGAGGCGGTTCCAATCCCGTCTGGGGCTGCATGGAGAGTTCTGCTGCGGTACCGGCTGCTTCCGTTGCCGCCATGGTCTCAGTTCCTGTGGTTTCCAACGCCAAAGCCGTTAAGGGCAGGTTTACAAAAAGCACCATGACCAGTAACACCGTTAGGATTTTTCTGTACATTGTCTTTCCCTCCATTTATATCCGGATTTCCTGCGTCCATGAAACCTGCTCCGGTGCCGGAGCACCGCTGAGATAGATCAGGACACAGTTTTCCGGGCAAAGCCCCAGCAAGACCCGCCAGAGCACGTCGGTGTCCAGATCTGTCATATCATCCAGAAAGCTGTTCGCGACCAGCACCTTTGGTTTCCTGATCATGGCTCGTAGAATAGCGGCATGGGCTTGTTTCCGGACTGTACACCGTCCGGGCGTGTTATACAAGCTGTGCAGGGGTAGAAGCTCTGAGGTCAGGGATCGGACCTCCTCCAGAATAACACTGTTTTCATACCCTGCCAGCTGCATAGGCAGGGCAATTTGGTCTATCATCCGCAGCTCCGGTATCAGGCCACCGCCCAATGGGATTGCCCCAATGGTATCCCGCCGGAACGCTGCTCCCTCACTTGGAGAAAGGGCATAGGGATTCGTCCCTGCCAGCTTCACCTCTCCCACATCCGGTTTACACAAACCACAAAGAACTTCAAAATGGGTCTGACATCGTTTGGGCGAGCTGCCGATATATATCTTATCCCCGGCATTCCCGGTAAAGGTCAGCAGCCTATCCTGACTACCGACGCTTTTCAGGTCAACTATGTAGTTTGCTTCTATTAGATGCTCCATTATCTCACCACCGTAAGAACACCTGCGTCCATTTCACAGACGGTACCGCACAGCTCGTCAATGTCGATCTGGTTATGGCTTGCCAATATGACTGTCTTCCCCTCGTCTCGGAGTCCTTTGATAACACTTCGGATGTGCTGGGTACCGCTCTTATCCAAGCCATTCAGCGGTTCGTCTAAAATGAGAAAACTGGGATCCTCCATAAGCGCTTGGGCAAGCCCCAGCCGTTGGCGCATACCAAGGGAATATTTCCCCACTGGCTTGTGTATATCCGGGTCAAGGCCGACCCTCTCCAATACTGCCCGAATTGTAAGGTCGTTCGCTTTTTTCTGGAGAGACGCCAGAATTTTCAAATTTTGAAACCCAGACAGGTGGGGAAGGAAACCCGGCGTTTCAATGATGATACCGATATCCTCCGGGAAATCGGTATCCCTCCCCACCTGTTTGTGGTTCACAAAGATGGTGCCGCTGTCGGGTCTCAGAAAGCCGCAGATGCACTTCATCAGGACAGTCTTGCCAGAACCATTGTTTCCGACAATGCCGTGGATCTTGCCTTTTTCAAAGGTGTGGGATACATCCTTAAGAACGTGTTCTTCACCAAAGAACTTATTGACATCGCGTACTTCGATCACATTCTCCAAAATTATCCCTCCGTTCCCGTAAAGACGAAATTGTACTGTTTGACTGCCCGAATGGCGAAAAAGTAAAGTATCACGGACAATCCCACAAAGATGCAATAGGACTGCCACAGCCGGGGCAGCTTGTCGTAGCCGAAATTGTGCATATGATAGGTTGCCTGATTGAGTGGGGACAGCCAGCCGATGATGACGTTGGCAATGTAGTAGGCTTCATCCGGCAGATCCAGCAGGAGCTGGATGGTATCCGGTTGCATAAGGATTCCGTACAGACTGAATACCAGAACGCTGACCACCCCCGCCACCTGACCGAACTGCAGATTGCACACCAGCATCAACAGCACCATGACCGTGGTGTAGCCCAGCATCAGGGCGAAGATGGAAACCATGCTTTGATAGGGCCAGCTCATTTCCAAAGTCTTTACCAGTGTCGGAATTGCCACACGCTCACCGGCATTGGTGTAGCCCAGGATCGCCGCTGTGGGGCTCCACATATTGGCGATGAACGATTGTTGGATGGAAAGGATCACCGTGCTGACCAGCACAAATGCCAGATAGACGGCGGTGGCTGCCAAGATGTAGATGACCTGCCCGGTGATCCATGTCCTTCTGTCCGTCCGAACGAGGTAAAATGGCGTACCGGATGACAGAAAGGGCATATCCGCGAAGAGCATTACCAGCAGCACCGAGGACAACAAAATGGAATTGCTGTCACCGAAGCTCCAAATGAAGGACTCCACCATCTGCATGGCGGTGTTGTGCTTGATGGCGAACCGGACAGCCTTATCCGTCAGAAGGAAGCACATAATGAATGTCAGGGCAAAGGTCACGATGATCCGTGGATTCTTCTTCCAGAGCCGAAAGTTATATCCGGCAATGGAAAATGCCTGCTGTACAGTCTTCATAGTTCCCGCAGCCTTCTTCCTGCCCGGATGACAAATAAGATGCCAAAGGCCAGCGTCAGTTCCAGCAGAAAAATCACCGCACCCCAAAAGCCGTAAGGCCAGACATCCGGATTGATCCAGTTAGGCGGATACAACATGTATGCATCCGTGAAATACCGCTCGCAGAGGATTACTAACAGATAGTAAGTAACAAAGGGAGAAGTATAAGCAATGTATTTACTTTCCATAAATGTGCTGAAAAATAGTCCTAATAGCGCCCAGAATCCGCCCGAAATGGAGGCCAGCAGACATAATGGAAGTAACGATTCTGTGTCAAATACCTTTGTTTCCAATGGATGTTCAAATGGAACAAAAATCAGAAAAGAGATTCCGTAGAATAGTGTCACTCCACATAGAACCACACCACATCCGGCGAGAAAACACGCAATGATTCGGCTACGGATATATGTATTGTAACGGCCTCGAATAAGATAAAGTAGCACAAATTTACTTTTTAAGTCTTCTACATAGCTCGCCGAAAACGGCAAAACCGAAAGAATAGGAAAAAACGCCAACGTTGCCTCCGAGCAGAGTGCTTTTTTCACAAACTCCACATGATATCCGAATGGAATCCGAAATGTAATTGGGAAAAGGTTTAATAACGTTTCTGCTGAAGAAAGTAACATCACTAGCAGAATCCCCACTACTGTAATTATCAGACGTATGTTAATTGTTCGCCGCAGCCCTGAGCTAACAGAATTCCACATTCTATTCCTCCAATTCCCCGGAAGAGTGTCGGCCACTACTCATTCTTTAATTGAATAATCGATCCATCCACCGCATTAAGTACAAGAAGCGTTTCTTCGTCGCTTTCATAGTATATGTCTCCCGAGGACTTTCCATATAACTCCACGTAGCCATAAAAAGAATATGCGGGTATATAGTAATAACGTTCATCTGTATTTGCTACTTTTACTCTTGCTAGACCATATTTCACATTTGACAGTTTGACATTACAGATCAACTTCTCATCTGCATTTTGCGCAAGATAAAGTGTGTCGTATTCATAAATGTCTGTCAGAGTAAGAATATTTTGTACCTGTTCTTGTATACGCTCAAATGATAAGGTTTGCACATTCGGGTTAATTATCCTTTGAACATCCACCGGGGATATCATCGAAAAATATATTAAATCTCCATTTACACTAAACTGAAATGACGCATCACTTAAATAATAGTTAGATGCAAACGCTTCCTTACTCTTTAAGTTATTAAATTGGGGCCTACGAACAGCTGGAACGTCCTCGAAAACGGGAACAGCATTAATATGAACAATATATTCTCTCTTTTCAGTGCCACTCTCCTCAACAAAGCACTGATCTACTTGCCATTCGCCTAATGAGATTTGCTGTAAAATACTTTTGGCTTTCTCCTTTAAATTATCTATATCTTTTCCTGTTGGCGCATCTGTCTGACACAACATTGATTGGAAATATGGTGTATCAACTGAAGTAGCCCCAAGAACATCGTATGGATACGCAAACACATTATTAATTTTGAAATCTGTTTGATTTCTGGTTGTGACAGACAGAAGATATGGAACACCATTATCTTTTACTGTAACTTGGATCGTGTCATTCTCTTCTGATGTATCCAGTCCTGCAATATTTTCTGCTGACTCAATATAGTGTGACTCTTTTTTAAAGGTCCATTGCGCAGGGATATGTGGATTCTCTTCTGGCGCATCCTCCATAAGAAGGGTATACATCTGTATAGTATTTTCAATAGCCTCTGTTTTGTTCGGATAAGAAGTCCATCTTTCAATTATTTCTCTTAGATCTTCCTTGGAGTATGATGGATCAAGCATCGGTTCCATTTCGTAGAAGGCTTGGTTCCCGAACAATGCAGTGGCTATTCGTTTGGCGTCTGAACCAGTAAAAAAATGTGGAGATACCTCAATTACAGGCATATTGGTTTCCTGAAGTTGTTCATCGATATTTACATAAAAGAAAACACTTTCATCAGAACTTGCAAACCGACTCTCCCACTGAAATACTTCAACACTTGCTAATTCTGGTGCTTCTGCATCATTTTTTGATGTTGCCGACTGAAGAATATTAGTGTCAAAAGTCCCATCATTTTTACTTGTTACCACCGTTTTGGAGGGACTATTTTGGCATGCGCACATTAGTGCAATAATCAATAAACATCCCAATATGATCGATATTTTTTTACTCATACGTTCCCTTTCTAAAAAGTAGATTGCAAAACAGGCTGGCCAATTGATAACTGACCAGCCTGGGCATAGGACAGACCGATTAAATATGTTTCTTTACCCAGAAATACTTTTCAACCTATCTGTAATGCCATGCTCCTCAATAACGGCTTGCCTTAGAGATCAGGAATATATCCAACAATGGTATGGAAAGCTGTGCCCCAAGTGTTTACAAAAACATTTTTCCCGTTGACTACATCGGGTTTCATAACATTGAGTCCATGACTTTTATAGTACGGGCTGGCATTACTATAGGTGAGGTTACGCGCTACAGCGGCCCATGTATCACCACCTGTCACACCGTCCACTAGCATAGTAGACAGGAAGGTTTTCTTCGCCTCCGTCTGGAAGGCCTTTACTGCATTGAACGTTCCATTTCCATAGCTCCCATCAACGCCGCCAGAATTTGAAATATAACTGCTGGACTGAGGAAATCCCAGAAGGAAACACTGCAAGGCAACCGTATAACCCCTATTGTAGGAATTCCGGCTCATCATAGGGAAATAGTTGCGGAATTCATACATTGCATGCTCGCTGATCGGCTCGTCTGCCAACGCTGGGAAAGCCAGAAAAGATGCACACATAGCCAAAGCTAGGACCGCCACAAGTAGTCTTTTTGTTGTTTTTATATATGCCTCCTGTCATATTTACACATTGTACCATCAACTTTATCTCCATACCACTGATGATATATGGTACCCATAAGGAAATTACACATTGTGCACGATTGAGCAATTTAGAGATATTTATATTATGAACTGCTGATCAGGCAATTCATATCAAAATGGTTTCGCGCAGTGTTTGGAGCTGTATCTCACAGCAACTCCTCGGGAACATCCGGCTGGTAAGACAGGAAGCAACAAGTGTTGGACACACTGTTCACTGCCAGCAACAGTGCCAGACTTGCAGTACTGCACAAAAGCGTCCGGATCAGATTTTGCATTTTGGTTTTCATAAAAATACCTCTTTTCTATTTTTATCCAGTAAAATAAAGCTGGATAGATTACAATTTATTGCCTGTGGAATCCGGTATTGCCGTTTTGAAACTAACAATCATGGATATTCCAGCAGCAAATTCGCCGAAAAAGTATAAGCTGATATAGGCTCCGCATGGAATTCTCACAGCCCAAATTACCAAGGCAATCACCTGATTGATGGTTGCATATCTTAAGCATCTTTTCCGATTTTTGCTTCTTCTTTCATTCGATAGCGGCTTGTTGATTGCTTCAACCGGCGCAACAGCCAATGAAATAATTAACGTCGTCAATGAGAGGAATATGTAAGTAATTGATTGTATATCAATGAAGCTGCTTGATAACAAAAATATTAGGAATAACAGCGAAAAAGATAGGATGCAAGTAAAATGTGTTTTGGCGTGATATCCACCTCCTGTTATGCGAACAGGGATAAATCCTAGCAAATATGAAAGCCAAGCAAAAGCCGTTCCTCTTGTAATTGAAATCATCATTAGCACCATGATTCCAATTACACTGGACAACAACAGCTCAAATCCGTAAATATAAATTTTTTCTTGGCTCTTCGGAAATATTCCGAACGCACATAATTTGTTGCAAAGCACAACAGTCATACTGTTTATCATACTGATCTTCCTCAACCCTTTCCAAGAAAAGTATATCGTTCAGGCGATTTTTGTTCAAGTATGTTGGCATGAGCGGTTTATCATGTGGCGTGAATGGTGCTATTTTTCCTTAAAATCTTCACTAATATTGGCATTCTATACCAGTAAAAGTGCGTTAAGTTCCGATGGATATTGGAGTATAATGTCATTATCTGTAACAAGGTAGGGGGGATTGACTTGGAGAGTGTGCGCAACAAGCTTGGGCCGTTGATAAAGCAAAAACGGAAGTTGCTGGGAATGACTCAGGAAGATTTGGCAGAACGATTAAACATATCGATTAGCTTTGCCGGACAAATAGAGCGTGGTGAGGCTATGCCTAGCGTAGAAATGCTTCAACTCATCATAACAGAGCTGGATTTAGACCCGAGAGCCTTGTTCTTTGACGAAAAAGTTGAGGTTAACGAATACACCGAATTGTGTTTAATTATGCGGCGAATGAGTACGCAGCAGCGAAAATTGGTGTTGGACTTTGCCAGAATGCTTCGTTCTTATAAGCTGTTATAAAACCGTCCTCTCCGTTTGTGTTGGAGGACGGTTTTTCACTGTCATAAAAGGTATAAAATATAGCGCAAGTGGTTGGCTGTAGCCTTGTTATTCCCGTTAAATTTGTTATAATATATAAGGGGGTGCATCTATGGGGAACCTTCGAGTTGCAGTCTGTGATGATGAACCGATGGATCTTGTGCAGACGATTACATTGATCCAGCAATATGATACCGGCAAGTGCTTTGATATTTTTTCTTATACAAGAGCAGTAGATTTGTTAAAAATTGCTTTAGAAAACCGTTCGATGTTGTTTTACTTGATATTGAAATGGAAACACCCAATGGCTATGAAATTGCCAAGAAGCTTGTTATGCTTCCAAGTCCGCCGGTTATTATTTTCGTGACAAAAAGCAGTGCATACACACTAAAGGGCTACGGAATAGCCTTGCGTTATTTGCAAAAACCACTTGCCCGCGCGGCTTTTGAGGAAGCACTGGACGCCTCTGTGCATGAGGCGATTGCACACAGGCTTTACTTCACGTCTGAAGATAGAACAGTAGCGCTGCCGTTGCGTGAAATTTTATATATCGAAATGTTTGGACATTATGCAGTCGTACATACAAAAAACTCGGAATACCGATTTCGAAGCACTTTGAAAGAAATTCAGGCCAAACTTCCACAGGGCTATTTCGCGCTGCCTCACAAAAGCGTACTTGTAAATTTTGACCACGTTCGTTCTGCTTCCAAAACTGAAATTAAAATGGACAACGATGACATTATTCCCATCAGTAGGCGGCGACATCAGGAGTTTAGTGACGCTTTTTTTCGTTTTCTGGGAAGGTGATTCTTTATGTATATTCTGACAGAAATTATCGGAGTAATTTCTGAGGTTCTGATAATCTATTTATTTATTCAGGGTGTTTTCCTTGAGAAAGAACACCCTAGATGGGTAACATTCTGCTTTTTTATTGCATATGGATTTGGCCTGCTTATTTTGTCGTTCATGAATGATGCGGCATATTTGCGGATATTATTCTGCGGAAGTGGCATTTTGCTTTTGGTGCTATTGTTATTTGAGGCTAAACTCATACAAGCTGTTTTTATGGGAATCTCATTCTGTGCCATATACATGATGATTGATATTCTCATCATGTTGCTGGCATCCTTGCTTCATATTGACAGCGATTTAATCATGTCTCACAGCATATCCCGGTGTGTATATATCGCTACTACACACATTTTTCTTCTTGTTGCAATTTCTGTTGTACTTTGCTTTGTTCGCCATAAGTCCAGTGCCATCACATTTCGGTTCGTTCTTGTGTTATCCCCGGGGTATATCATGAGCATTTGGTTAGGATTGTCTTTTTGCCAATTTCTTCAAAATTCGGACAATGATCTCCCTCTCCCATTTTTGTATGCGTCAATCGCCTTGCTCTATATGAATATTCTGTTGGTCTTTTATGCGCAGCAAGCTAAAATTTCTGCTGACAAACAGCGAGAAATTGAAATCGCAGAACACCATTACAAAATGCAGGAACTTTACTATTCCCAGCTTCAAACTGAGCAGAATGAAACGCGTGCCCTTTTCCATGACATTAGTAAACGGATGCGTGCAATGGACACACTGGTCAGCACCAACAGCTCTGAACAGGCGAAAGAATTATTGGAGGAAACGAAAAATCTGTATAACAGTATTGGAAATGTAGTGGATGTCGGCAACAGTGTAATCAGTGCCATCCTGAACGAATATAAGAATCGTGCAGAACATGAGAAAATCGACTTTTCTTTCTCTGTCAGCGTTCCCGAGCAGTTGAATATTTCTGCTATCGATTGCTATATTATTTTAGGCAATACCCTGGACAACGCGATAGATGGTACAATATCCGTCCCGGAAGCAGAGCGCGAAATCTTTTTGCAGTTAAGGCAGCATCAGGGTACTCTATTTTATAAGCTAGAAAACTCCTGTACCCAAAGCCATGTGACACGAAAACGCAGTAAAAATCATGGATACGGGCTTCGAAATGTTCGCAAATGTATCGAAAAGCATGCAGGTGACATGGTTACTTCCTTTGAAAATGGGAAGTTCACCTTTACATCTCGAATAACGTGTTGATCATTATGTAATGGATGTCTCTACAATGGGACATCCATTTTTGATTTAATATTGTGGGATTCCTTATGTAAAGAAAGATATTATGCAAAGAAGCAGGGCAAAACCACTTGGTTTTCAAGGGGTTGCCCTGCTTCATCTTTACATAAAAATCACTTACCAAGAGCTTTCAGCCATTCCAGGGTATCGGTATTTGTTACCCAAGACGGAGTTGCCGGGGGCATAACCAAAGAATGCTTTTCCAAAGCACGGCGCTGGGTTTCAATACTCGCCTTGGCATAGACCTCCGTAGTGGAAATATCCTCATGCCCAAGCAGATCCTTTATGTAAAAGATGTTAATTCCGGCTTCAAGCAGGTGCATGGCTTTTGTGTGCCTTAAAATATGGGGCGAAACATGGGTATCCAGCTCAGCCATCTGCACATACTTGTTCAAAATATATGTCGCTCCTGCACGGGTAAGTGGATTTCCTTGCCGGTTGACAAATAGTGTCCTGTCCAACTTTTCCGGCGCTGAAAGTTTATGTTCTGTCAGGTACTGCTGTAAATGGAGTGCCGTATTGGGCAATATTGGAACCTCTCGCAGTTTCCTCCCCTTGCCATAAAGAATTACTTTTGCTGGAGTGCTTAAATGCACATCACGAACTTTCAGAGACAGTATCTCGGAAACTCTTGCGCCGGTATCATACAACAAACTAAGAAAGCACAAATCACGCCTGCCAATACTGGAGGACTGGTCCGGCTGTCTCAGTAATTTTGCCATTTCCTCTGTTGTCAGATAACACACAGCCGCTTGTTCTTTCTTGGCATACGGAATATTTACAATCTTCTGGCAGAGCAGCATGTTCTCCGGGGCCTCTACGGAAACATATTTGAAAAAGGATCTCAATGCGGCTAACCGCTGGTTTCTGGTAGATATGCCACAGCCCCTGTCGTGTTCAAGCCATGACAGATATTCCCGAATTAACCCCGGAGAAAAATCCCGTATCCGAAGTCTTTCAAGCATCCGAACCGCCCGGATATAATCACGCTCATTGGGTGTAAGTTTTCTGTACAAGCATTCCGGGTATCCAATTCGCTCATGGAGATATTCCAAGCCATATACAGGCTGGAATGGGGTTTCACCCCTACCGCCAAGAAACTGTGATAAGTCTTGCCAGATTCTGTTTACCATTTGAATGGTTCCCGGTCCATAACCCAGAGATTCCAGATTTTCTCTTGTTGCCGTGGACAGCTCGCTCAAATTCATATTTTTTGTGTCGATCATGTTGACCACCTCCATAATAATCATACTGCTTGGAGGTCAATATGAGCGTTTTTTATGTAAAGAAAATGTGAGGGAAACCCTTGTATCCCAAGGGATTTCCCTCACAACTTTTCATAATACTTTCCTATACATAAGGCATCTTATGTCCTTAAGGGCATAACATTCCATATCCGAGAATTTTATAGTCTCCTAATGGATAGCTCCGTTCTCGACAACTATCTTCGGTATTACCCTCAATGGTATATACCCTGCCGTTCTCAACCTTTTCCACGATTCCAGTGTGATCAGACATACCGTTTCCATCCCAGTCAAAAAAGATGATCATGCCGGGGGTTGGCGTAATTCTGTTATTGATCCATTGTCCGTGCTGCTTGAACCAGGATACTCCCCATTGACACCCGGAGAATTTTGGAATGGTTCCAGCATCGATATATCCGCACTGATTGGCACACCAACTGACGAAACAAGCACACCATTCCACCCGCTCGTTAAAGCCGTACCAGCGCCAATAAAGTTCTCCCCCCACATTGCCGATTTGGGATCTTGCCACTTCCACAATCAGATTGGATATGTCCGGGGTATAGAAAATCTGGCCTAGCGGATAGTAGCGCAGCACGTGAGGAACATAGTCCATATCACCATAGCTGGCCCAGCCGCACTGTTCGGCTGTTTTCAGGGAAAACTCAACGGCGTTGGCTTTGGTGTATTCGCCGTATTTATTCATGGCCCAGGTGATGTAGCCCTGACCGTAGTTGTACCCTTGCAGCGCCAGTTTAATGGCATCTATATCCACCGGGCTTTCGCACTCCGCAATTTGCAGGCAGTCGGCAAGATTCTGAATGCCCACATTGATGGAATACTCCGGGTCGGTGATGGAGCCAGGGGTATGGGGATAGAGGGTATTGAAATTGCACTCGGAGCATTGCATGGGATCGGTGCCGCGTCCACCGGATTCCTGCATCATCACCGCTTCAATCAGAAGCACATAATCCGGGATGCCGTGTTCCTTGGCATATTTCTGAATAATTGGTTCGTAGGCTTTCACTTCGTCGCTGACGGGCAGGATTTCCGTGTCATTTTCGTCACTGGCCAGCATCATTCCCGCGAAGCACATGACGATCAGCACGATCACCAGAATCAAGACGGTTCCACCGCCAGCGGCAACGACGGAAATCAGTTCCTGCATGGCCTGCGCGATTGCTTTGGCAGCTCTGGCAGTATATTCGGCGGTTTTCTTGGCAATGGCAGCCGCCGCTTTTGCCGCTATCTGGCTGCGATGGGCAGTTTGGGCGGCAATCACGGCGGTTTTCTGCGCTGCTTCGGCTGCGGCCTGCGTGGATTTTATGGCGGTGCCGCCCATGTGTTCCACGGTTTTCACTGTGGAGCCAGCCTTTTTTATGGTTCGCTCGGGAATCTTGACGGTGAGTTTCCCAGCAGATTTTGCTGACACACCTTCTGCTCGATTCACAGCTTGTGCGGTAGGGGCAGAGACTGTGCTGGGGGCCTGCGGCACAGGCGATGCAGCATACCGGGATGCTCTTTTCGCTTTCAATTCCGACTTGGCAGTCTTGATCTGCTGATTGCGGACTGCTTCCTGCTTTGCGGTAATTGGTGCAGAGTGTCCACCGCTGTCATGGGAAACAGCCCCATCGGGAGTTACCCGGTGGGACTGCTGTGCGTTGGGAGTGTTGTTCTGCTGAGGGACATTAGAGAAATGATGTTGGTTTTCCTGATGAGGGTGTGCATCCGGCATGGTTTTAGAAGGTTCATCAGACTGTCGTACCCCTTGGATAATCCGCTGCCCTTGCACATCAATCTGATGTACCGCTTCACGGGCAACATCGGAAGCACTGTCCGTAATTCGATCAGCGGCATATTCTTCGCTATTACTCTCCGAAGAATATACGCTGTGTTCCGTCTTGTCCTTGGCCTTTACATAGACATCCTTCATCCGCTGCCCAGCCATTGCGCTGCGGTCAACCGCCTTTATGGTTCCCGAAACCACATCCCTGGTCTTAATATCAGGCATTGAAATCTACCTGACCTTTGGAGAACATTCCCTCACCGGGCTTGGTGGTAATGAGCTTGTACAGCTCCGTGTCTGCCGGGAACCGATTCACGAAGGGCACCAGCGCATTGCCGTAGCGCATCAAGCCGCAGCCTGCCTCCGCGCCGTTTACATAGCTCATCTGCTCCGGGGAAATGTTCAGCAGCCGGGACAGCCGCTCCTGATCGGATTCCGCCTGATTCAGCATGACGATAAACTCAGAGTTGCTGAGTATGGTGCTGGCCTGAATGGAATCCAACAGATATTCCACATTCTGGGTGATGGCGCAGGGGGCGGCGTTACGCTTGCGGAACTGCCGCCATGCGGAGGTGAAAAAGTTGCCGCTGTATTCATTCTCATAGGCAATGTGAAATTCATCGATGAACACATGGGTTTTCCGGCCCTGCGCCCAGTTGCGGTTGACCCGGTTCAGCATGGCATCGGTGATGGTCACAAATCCCGGCTGCTTCAGATCTTCGCTGAGGGCATGAATGTCGTGGGAGGTAATGCGGTTCTGGGTGTCCACATTGGTTTCGTGGGCGAAGATGTCCAGAGAGCCGTCGGTATACAGCTCCATCGTCAGCGCCAGCCCACGGGCTTCCGGCTCCGGCTGTTCCAACAGCTTCTGCCGCACGGTGCAGAGAGTGGGAACACCGCCCAGCTTCTTCTGCTCCTGAAAGACCTGCGCCACACACCGGTCAATGATAGACTTCTGGTGCGCCCCGATGCCGTCCGGGTCCACCTGCTTCAGCAGGGACATGATAAACTGGGACTTGAACGCCACGGGGCTTCCCTCGCCGTAGCCCATTTCCATATCCATAGCGTTGACCCAATCGGAACCGCCCACGGCATAGCGAATGACCGAACCGCCCAGGGCTTTCACCAGCGGGCTGTACTCGCCCTCCGGGTCCAGAATGATGATGTCATCATCGGTGGACAGAGCGATGGCGATGATCAGGAGCTTGGCAAAGAAGGATTTGCCGGAGCCGGGAATGCCCAGCAGCATCATCGACTGGTTCAGAAGATTGTTCATGTTGCAGAGGATCAGGTTGTGGGAAATGGCGTTCTCCCCGAAGTAAATGCCCCCCGGCTCCTGAATCTCCTGCACCTTGAAGGGCATGAACACCGCAAGGCTCTCTGTGGTGAGGGTTCGGAAGGTGTCGATCTTTCTCGTGCCGATGGGCAGGGCCGTGTTCAGGCCATCCAACTGCTGATACCGTAGCACAGCCATCTGACACATATGGTCTGCCGCGACCTTCAGGAGAGCATCCGTGTCTGCATCCAGTTGAGCCTTGGAATCCGCCAGATGGACGATGGTCAGCACGGACAGCATCATCCGCTGGTCACGGGAGGTCAAGTCGGTCATATACTCCTTGGTCTCCCGGCGCTGCTGTTCCATATCATAGGGGACGATGGCGGAGAAATTGTTGTTGGCGTTCTGCCTGCGCTGCCAGTTGGTGATGTTGGTCTCCACCCCCAGCATTTTCCGCTCTACCTCCCGGACTGCTTCATCGGTGGCAACGGGGATGATGTCGATGGACAGCATCATGTTCCGGCTCTGGTCGGTGAGCTTCGTGACAAACTGGTCAGAGATGAAGGAAGCATAGTCCTTGAGATAAATCACGCGGGCGTACTTTCCACCCAGCATCAGGTAGTCGCTGTGCTTTTCAATGGAATCGGGGCAGATGTAGTCTCGGAAGTCATGGCCCTTGCGCATCATATCTTTCATGTCAAAATGAAAATACACTTCCTCGTCGGTGCGATAGAAGTCATGGAGCAGACGCAGCTTTTCCGTGGCGTCCATCTCCGTGAGCCTTGCCCCCAGCGCGGCGAACCGGGCGGTCAGCTCCGCACCGGTGCGGGTGAAGTAGGCGCGGGCATCCTCAATGGATTTTTTGCAAACAGAAACCGTCACATACTTTTCCTGCACAATGCCGCTGCCGCCGGTGCCTTTTTCCATGATGACATCGTTGTATTCCTGCCGGTAATCATCCAGCGCATCGCCCCGCAGCCTCATGAGAACCGTATCCTCAAAATTCTTTCGGTTCAGGTGCCGGTTGTTCAGGGTGATTTTGGTGGTGGCGCTGCAATCCAGACTGTTAATCAGCGCCGCATAGGTCAGGAACAGATTCTTCTGGGATTCCTGAGATGCAACCATATAATTGATGTCCGTGAATTTGAAGGTCTTGGCATAGCGGTTTCCCACAAGGAAAATGCCGTCGCTCCAAATCCGCTGAATGGGGATCACATCCTGCACCCGGCGGGGGACACGGTAGCCCTCCCGGTCCTGACGCATTACCTGTTTAATCGCTTTCATGCTGCTTCCTGGCCTCCTTTTCATGTTTGGCGATGGTGTCTTTCATCAGCTCATAGTAAAGATTGCTGGGCTTAAAGAGAATGATTTTGGATTCCAGAATCTCAGAGCGGAACCAGACCCACAGGAATTTCTCTGCGGGCATCCCGTGATAGGATACAAAGCCCAGAGCGGCAAAGGGAGCGGCACCGATCATGCACACCCAGGATGTTGCTTCGGTCCCCAGGATGGGGTTCAGCCAGAAGTATAACCCTACCGCCGCGCCGATGGCCAGCACAGAACAAAGGGTCTGCCGCAGGGACAGACCCATGAACATGGATTCGTGGTAGTCACGAATTTCCCGATTGATTTTGATTTCCATGAAAACCTCCTTATAAGCCCATCATTTCCCGAACTACCCGGTCAGCCATCTTTATAGTGCCGACCAGAATCAGCATATTGAACACCAGCTCTCCCACATAGCTCCACACCATGCTCACAGCAGCGGCGTCTGGATCGACCACTGGGGGCGAAGCCGCGAACAGGGAGAAGATAATGCAGCCCAGCACGATGATGGCACCCTCCATACATACTGCCGTATAGGATTTGATGAAGGAAATTCCGATGCTTTGGGTCGGCTCTCCGGAAAAGGCAGACAGCGGCACCGGGGCGATAGCGGTGTAGAGATACAGTTTGAAAAAGCGCCCATACACTGTCATAATCATCACGAAGGAAAGCACCGTAATCAGCAACCCGCCGATGAGCGTCACCGCCCACAATGGGATGGATTCAAAGAAACCGCAGTCCTCCACAGCGGTGATGATCTCCTCCGGCAGAACTGCGATCTGCGCCGCGCTAAATCCGGCAGCGGACATAATGGAGGAAACCAGCCCTTGGGCAACCGAGAACAGAGCATTCATCAGTTCCAGTCCATGGGTAACTGCTGATTTTGCTATGGCGAAGCGGATGAATACCTTGATTGTCACCTCCGGGCGCTTCAAATCCGCGAAGCTGCCGCAAGTTTTCATAATGCCCATCACAAAGAACAGAACCACCAGCGCCAGCCCTACCGCCTTAACCACACCATGAATGCCAACCATGATATTCCAGATACCGCCGCCTTTGAATGTCTGGGGCGACTGTGTGACCAGTGTCCAGATTTCCGCCTGCTTTTCATTCCATGTTTCCAGCGCATTTTGCAGGTTCTGGACAACCCAATTATTTGACATTATCTCAGCTCCTTCCGTTAGGAATTAGGGATAGAAAAAGCCCCTGTTCGACTTGATGCGAACAGGGGCATAATGGTAGTGATTTAGTTGTTGCTTTCTTGGAATTTTGTCATTACTTCCTCATGGTTATTCTCGCGCAAGAACCGTTTGAGAAGGAATCCAAGGAAATATGGGAAGGTGTAAAACCTCCCGTTGAATCCAATATTGCGATTTGCCAGCTTGATGCCGTAGCGAACATCGGGATACTTATCCTTACCAATCAGTGCATTGAGGGAGGGTGTAGCACCATCAATGGCCTTTACCTCCACAGGAACAAGAGAATTTGCGTCCCGGACAAAGAAATCCATTTCCAGAGTACCCTTTTCATTCCGGTAGAAGTACAGGGAATATCCCTGCTTGACCAGCATATCCGCAACCACATTTTCATAGATTGCACCCTTATAGGTGTTGAAGTTCTTGTTGTTGCGAAGATCTTCCTGTACCTCTTCGTCCAGAGAGCCGATCAGCAATCCAGTATCCCGAAAGTAGATTTTGTAATTATTGGGGTCATAATTGCCTTTCAGTGGCAGTTCCGGAAGTTCCAGGCAATGGCAAACATTGATGATGCCTGCATTATCCAGCCATTCCACTGTCCCAATATAATCGCGGTTTCTAGCGTTGCGGGCAATCTTGGAAATCTGGAACTTTTTGTTATCCTTCCCCAAAAAGGCCGGAATCTTGCGATATACACTCAGAGTTTTTCCCTTGTCCAGACCGGAAGCATATTTGGTGATATCCTCCTCATAGTCCAGAAGGATCTGCTCCTGCATTTTCAGAGTTCCACTGTAATGCTCCTGCTGAATAAAGGCAAATACGATAGCAGGCATACCACCCAGCACCATGTATTCCCGGAAGTTCTCCAGCATCACGTCATATTCCGTTTTGGTCAGCGGTGTCAGAGAAAGCATACTCTGGTACAGGGATTCGATCTGGGATTCCTTGTAGCCCTTGGCCCACAGAAATTCCTCAAAATCCAGAGAGTACATTTCCATATCTTCCTTGGAGCCGACGCTGTTGGACTCGATCTCATTATAGTTGATGCCCATAAGGGAACCGGAACAAATTACATCATAACGGCCATCCAGACGGAAGGACTTCAGACTGGTGGCGCAGTTGATGCAGTCCTGCAGCTCGTCAAAAAAGATCAGCGTTTCACCGGGGAGAAATTCAAAGTCTGGATTCCGCAGGGAAATATTTTTAAGGATGGTACCCACCTCAAATCCATCGTCAAAAATATCCCGGTACTGTTTTTGCAGTACAAAGTTGATTTCCACAACGGACTTGTAATGGCCGAACGCAAAATGCCGGACAGCTTCTGTTTTGCCAATCTGTCTGGCACCCTTGATAATCAAAGGCATATGGTTCGGAGTGTTTTTCCAGTTCACAAGAACCGTGTCAATTTTTCGCCTGAGTCTTTCCATCGGCCTCACCTCGCGCAGTAGTATCAGCAATACTGTATCACAAAATTCCGCCCTGCGCAAGCTTTAATTTCACAAAATTCCGTTCAGCATTCTGCTAAATCTCACAAAATTCCTGCTATTTTTCACATGATATCATCCTTTGCATTTAACCGGTAATCAAAGTCAGGATCTCCTTTGCAAAGGTGATAATGACACCGCCTGCCAGAGTCAGGAAGCCGTTGGAACGCTGGGAGGGATCATGGGATTGAAAAGACAACCCCACCTGCACAATGCCCCAGCCAAGCAGGATCATGCCTACGGCCCGGATCATGCCAAAGATGAAGTCGGACAGGTTGTTTACCACCGTCAGCGGGTCGCCAGCAGTTGCAGAGACAGGCAGAATCAGACTGGACCACAGCACCAGTGCCAGCACCGTGACACAGTAGCGGCGGAAGCCTTTGCTGACCTTGGACGGCATGGGCAGCTTCTGGCTGCTCTTTTCCTTCTTTGTGTTCATGATGCCCTTAACGATGTTCTTCATTTGTTTTTCCTCCATTTTGTAGTTCTGCTTCGATTTCTTCATCAGAAAGAAGCTCAAATTCAGTTTCAGATAGGTTGACATAATTCTTCTTTTTGCCGGTAACAGCAGTAAGGGTCAGACTTCCCACGGACAGCTCTGTGCCGCCGTGGACATAGGGCGCACCTCCCTTCTCCGGGGTGAACCTCACATTGGGATGGTTCAGCAGGTCGTATTTTTCATCCATGATTGGCATTTCACCTCGAATGAACAGCAGTGCGTAGCGGTTGTCCAGCATCCGCACTTCCGCCGCGTCCAGCAGCTCCCGCCCGGTGATCTGCCAGTTGGTAGAGTAGTTGCCGCTGCGCCCGGAGCTTTTTCCGTAGGTGTTCATATCGATTGTCTGTTTGCCGAGATAGGATTCCGCGATCATTTTGTGGGTGCCGGTTTCATTGCCGCCGAGGTACAGAAATTCATCACAGTTGCCCAGAATGGATTCCCATTGCTTTTCAAACAGGTTTTTAAGCTGGGCAATGTTCTGGATGATGATGGATACGAACACATTCCGGGAACGCATGGTGGCCAGCAGCTTGTCAAAGTCATCCGGCAGGCTCACATTGGCGAACTCGTCCATCAGGAAGTGGGCAGGAACCGGCAGTGCCCCCTTGTACTTATCATCCGCCAGTCGGAAAAGCTGCTCAAAGGTGCAGCTATACACCATGCTCACGAGGAAATTAAAGCTCACATCGTGGTCGGGGATCAGGGCAAACAGGGCAACCTTCTTCTCGCCCAGAGATGCCAGTTCCAGCTCATCGGTGGCCGTCAGCGCCGCGACACTGGCAAGGTTGAACTTTTCCAGCCGCGCCGCCAAAGTGATCTGAATGGATTTCAGGGTCTTGGCAGAGCCGGAATGATAGTCCTTGTAATACTTTACGGCGATATGGTCTGGGTTCCGCATTTCCAGCCGCTCAAACAGCTCGTCCAGCGGCGACTGGTAAGTGTCATCGTCCTCCCGTACCTCCCCGGCCCGCAGCATTTCCATGACCATCGGGAAGTTCTGCTCCTCCTCCGGGGCTTCATACAAAAGATAGAAGATTATTGCGGACAGCAGCATGGATGCCGCCGTGTCCCAGAAGGGGTCATTGGACTGGCTCCCCTTGGGGGTGGTGGCCTTGAACAGGCTGGTGACCAGCTTCTGCACATCGTTATCCGTTTGTAGATAGGCAAAGGGATTGAAGCAGTGGCTTTTCTCCATTGAAAGCAGATCCAGCACCTTGATCTCATACCCCCGCATTTTGAGGAAGGTTCCCGTCATGCGCAGCAGTTCCCCCTTGCAGTCCAGCACGAAATAGGAAGAACAGGCTTGCAGCAGATTGATAAGGGCGTAGAAGCGGCTCTTACCGGAACCACTGCCGCCTACTACCACGGTGTTCAGATTGCGGCGGTGCTTTTTGCCGTCCAGGCCCATGCGAACGTGCTTTGTGAATACCTTGTTGGCCTCCGGGTCCTTTGCTTGATACTTCCTGTTGACGGCGGCGGCACTGCCCCACTTGGCGGAGCCGTGTTCCTCACCACGGCGGTAATTGCGGCGGGAGGACAGGGCCACGCCAATGGACAATGCGTAAATGAGCAGAAAAATTAGGACAGTATTTTTGCTGTCCTCACACAACTCGATTTGGAAGGGATGCTCCATCGCTGCCGGGAACTGCGTCACAATTTCCGCCAGCCCTCCCGACACGAAGGGAGCCATCAGCAGAGCCAGCCACACCACCGGGATGATTCCAATAATGCACAGGATTTTTATGGTACGCTGTTCATCGTTCTTCACGGGCTTTACCCCTGACTTTCCGGGTGGGCGCGTCGATGGCTTTCAGCAGCACCTCGTCCACAATGTCCGTGGGCCGTTCCTCCCCGATCAGGTCATTGCGCATATCATTCAGGGCATTGATGACCACCCCATGCTCATATTTGTCCAGTTCCAGGATGCGCTTTTCTTCCTTTGCCATCGATCACCGCTCCTGTTCTTTGGACTTGGATGAGCGGTGCTGTTCCAGCGCCCGGTACATTCTGCCGGAGATCTGATTGGCGGTGTCCCGAATTTCGCTGAGGGTTTCCCGCACCTGCTGGGGAGTGCTGTCCCGGAAAGAAGCGGGCAGGCGGCTGAAATTGTAATCAGCCACATCTACTCCGTATTTCTTACAGAGAAGGTAGGACGCACTGTAGGCGGCAAAGGCGGCGTCGCTGCGGCTGTATTCCTGCCGTGTCCCCGCCAGCTCGGCGTGGGCCAGCTCCTTGGAAACGCTGCGGAAAATATCACCGGCTTCCATGCCCCGGCAGACGAAAATCACCTGCTGGTCATGGTCGTACAATGCGCCCATGTTGTTGGGCAGGCTCTCCACTGTCTGAATAGGAACGGGAGAGCGGTGAATCAGGGCTTTCAGAAGCGTCCGGTCATCCGGCATCACGGTGGGAGCAGAGCGCAGCCGTCCTCTGGTCTGGGACACATCGAATACTCGCTTCACCTCAAAGGAAGTACCCCGGGTACCGTCCTCACGGGGATATTCCTTGCCCGGTTCCAGAATCTTCACGCTGACGGGCTTGCGCTGGACAGACACCCCGGCTTCCTTCCAACCGTCGAAGTCCCTGAGCTTGGTAGCTTCCGGCATCTGTGCCAGAATCAGCAGGGCGTTGGTAGGACTGTAACGGTCAAACCGGGACTGCACATCCAGAAACTGGCGGAACTTGTCGCCGTCCTTGCTGATGGTTTCAGCGGTGGAATCAGCAAGGGCGTAGAGTTCCTTACGCTCCTCCTGCTTTTTTGCCGCCCATGCTTCCTTGTCGAAGGGCCTGTCCTCGCTGCCGGACTTCCCGGCAAAAATATCATCAAAATTGCTCATGGCTTACCTCACTTTCACTTTGGGCTTTTTCTTTCCCGGATCGATATGGGGCTGGATTTCATGCGCAGTCTGTTTTACAGGATTTGTAATGTCCTGTATCTTGGGAGCAGCATCCTTTTCCTGCCTTGCTGCCTTGATCTCCCGCAGCTCCTCCCGGACGGAGGGGCGGGATTCCTTAGCAGTACCCTCGGCGGTTTTCCTGGGCTGTGCGGAGGTAGGCTCGGACGGAGGGCTTTTTTCCGTCTTTGCCGCCGTAGGGTTTTCCGCGGACCGGGGTTCCTTCTGAATGGGTGCGCCCAGCATCTCATCCAACAGAAGATCCTCCGCGTCCTTCTGGGGGGCTGCCTGTTCGGGAGCGGCGGGAGCAGATTCCTTATCCTGACGGGTCTTTTCAATATCCTGCTTGATGGAAACGGTGTCCACGGTGGCCAGCTTGAAACGCTCCACAATGCGGTTGATCTTGGAAGCGTCCTCGGCCCGAACCATAACATCCACCATGCCGTCGGCGGAGGGTTCCTTTCCCCGGAGGGCGCAGTAGACTACGCCGTACCGCTTTGCCTCCTGGGCGAAGCATTTCAGATGTTCCTCACTGATGGTGAACACCTTCAGCTCTTTGCCGCTTTTCAGCATGGCGCTGAGCCGCTGGTGCCCCTTGGTTTTGTTTCTGTCGGCGTTTTTCGCAATGGTGTACAGCGCCGCCGCGATGTTCTTTGCCGCAGAGCCGGAGAGCTTCAGGGCAACCTCCGTGCCCTCCAAACTCATTCTAACGATTTGCTCTGCCGCATCGCCTGAATTGGTCATGTTCGGTTTTCTCCTTTCGCTGGTAATTTTCGTCCTCACGGACTTTCTGAATGCGTTCCGGCAGGATACCGGAACGGACGGCAATATCGCTACATAATTTCACCTCCCGGCGCAACTGGCTCAGTTCCTTGGAAAGCGCTGCAATGGTATGATTGGCTTCGGCAGATGCCACTTCATCCGACTTTACTGCCACAGTCCGCAGTTTTCGGTAAAGCTGTCTCCGCTGGGAAGTTACCGCCTCGATCCTGCTTTCCAATTCGCTGTTGTATGAAGAAAGCTGCTCGGCGGTATCGATCCGATGAACCGCCAGCAGCCTTGCTTCCTGTGTGATGGCATCCAGCTTGATAAGATCCTCCCGGAGGAGGAAGTGGAGCCGTTTACGATTCTGCGTTTTCTGCCGTGGGAACACCCCAAGCAGATAGCAGTGGTGAAAATACAATGCCCGGAACCCTGTCACCTTTTTGCGGGACTGCCAGTTTCCGGACACGCGGTAATGTTTGGGTTTTGGGGCAGGTTCCGGCAGGGGCCTTGCGGCTCTGGTCTGCTCCAGAATCCGCCTGCAGATGCCCTCCATGGTGTAATCCTCGCCAAAGTTCCGGGCAAGGCGGACAAACCGCTCTTTCCCCGGTGGGCGGACGGAAATATCTTTGCCTACCTTGACCTCGTAGCCTTTGCGGTGGAGGTTGTCAAAAAGCTGGCGTTCCGTCATGGACTGGCGGATAACCTCATCAATATCGGAACGAACGATACCCCGCCATGTAGGACGCTGCTCCTGCTCAGCCCGCCATTCGCCATAGTGCTTACCCTTTCCGGGCTGGGGATGTTCAATGACAGAAAGGCCAAATTCCCGGCAAAGGGCATCCGATGTAGCTTGCAGGTCATGGTAGTCTTTGGCGGAACGGAAATACTTTTTCCCATCCACGAAAGAGACTGTGTTCATCACAAAATGATTATGCAGATGGTTTGCTTTGTCCAGATGGGTGGCAACCACCACCTGATACTTATCGCCCCATAGCCGCTGTGCAAGCTCCATGCCAATCTTGTGGGCAATTTCCGGGGTTGCTTCGCCGGGAGCGAAGGACTGATACCCGTGATAGGCTATGGTTCCATCCTCCTTGCCAAAGCGTTTCTTTACCGACATCATCTCGGAACGGGCAGTAGCCGGGTAGCAATTTACCCCGGACACAAAGCGTTCCAAAACATCAGATTCCTCCTTGTGCTGTTCCGTTTTCCTGCTGTTCACGGCATAGGCGATGACATCATCCAGTCCCTGACAGCCCTGCTCCGACATATCCCCATTTTCATAGAAAGCCGGGTTCGTAGTCTTGTCTGGATTCTCAACATAGACCACAACCTTGCCCAGCCAGCCGTTGACCCGCCAGATGGAAGTCACTGCCATGCATCACTGTGCCATGGGCCGGGGCTGCAGAACCGCTTCTGTGATTTCCTTGACAGCCGATTCAAATTGGGATACAGCGGCATCATACCGCTGGACATCAATGACATTCAGGGTATGGGCTTTCTGGGCGATCTGGTTCAGATTATTGCCGATGCGGTAGAGCTGCTGCATCATGGCGTAGTAATCCGGGGGCGGCGCATCCTGCGGAACAACGCCGTTGATGAGATGGCGAAGATATACTTCTTGGGACAGTCGGGAACGGCGAACAGCTTTCAGAAACGCTTGGTGTTCCTTGTTATCCAGTCGGACTTGCACACGATTATTTCTCTTTCTGACTTCATTTTTGCTCATAGAAAAGTCCTTTCTTTAGCTAAGGGTTACAGGGATTATCCCTGTCAAGCTGTCTTTGGGTGACCAAAGACGATGCTTGCTGGTATCATGCAGATTCGTTCTCCCTCCGGGCCGAACGGCGAAACTAGCTGAAAATAAATGGTCAGCGCTCCGCCGTCTTTCCTTTTCGATGGGTAGTGGGAAGCCCCAGCCGCATACACAGAAAGTCATTGTAATCCTTGCCGCAGAGCGGCGGCTGGACGGACACCTCGTATCTGCCGGACAGCATGGAAATCAACGCCTTTGCCGCTCTGCCGCCGGCGGCATCGTTGTCCAGTCGGAGGGTGATCTTGCGGATGCCGGGATGCTCCGACAGATACCGTTTCAGCGCCAGCGGCATGGAGCTTTCCTGCAATTCCTCTTTGGGCTTGTAGACCCCGGCCAGCGAAACCAGATGCTCCCGGTTCCAATTTCCACCGTTCATTTTCACGAGGGTGGCATAGGACAATAGATCGATGGCGCTTTCAAAGAGGTGGATGGTATCGCTGTCTGGTGCCGGTATACTGAAAGAGAACCGCTTATCGCTGCCGCTGGCATCGCCTACAAAGTCCGTACCCACCCCTCTCAGGTTTGCGTACCGGGGCTTGTTGTACTTATCCAGCCCGACAAATACGGCATTGTGGTGTGGGGTGCTTTCATACAGCCGTCCCGTCTGAATGCAGAAATCAATGAGTTCATCATCAATGCCTCGGCTGCGGAGATAGGCGTGGACACGGCTAGTGCTGGGACTGGCTTGGGGAAGCAGCAGAACCTTGGGCTTCTCCGGCTTGGGCTGGGACTGTCGGGGGTGGTATGCTACTCGCCCGGTGATCCGCTCCACGGCTTCCATGAAGGGAACATCTTTAACCTTAATGAGATAGTCCAGCGCATTGTAGCCGCCGAAGCCACGGGAGAACCAGTACCATTTTCCGTTGGAAATTTTCAGGGAATCATGCTCGCGGATGCAGTAGTGGTCGCCGCTGATGTGTACCAGCTCGTCGGGTTCGCAAGCTCTCAGGTAGGTCAGCAAGTCCACCTGCCGCGCCTTTTCGATGGTTTCCGGTGGAATGAATGGCATGGAAAATCACCTCGAATCCTTCCGGGCAATAAAATCAGCCCGTACCACTTCATTGGCACGGGCTTCTACGGCGTTCCAGATATTTTCCATGTGATGGTTGCCTTCCCAGCTATCCCACTTTCTGAACACATCCGCCAGCGGCGTGGGAGATTTCAGAAGGGCCTTTGCCTGCTTGGGTGATAGGTCATTGTATTCCAGTGATAACAGAATATCCTCCCGGCAGACATATTCGTATGCTTTCTGCAAAATCTCTCCCGGCGGCAGCTGCATGAGTTCTTCTTTGAACCGCTCCTGCTCGGCAAACATCTTCTGGTAAAGCTGGGTGTTCAGCACTGCTTGAGTCATGGTATCAACTCCTTGACGTAGAATTAGCCGATTGGCTCTAAATGGAACCAATCGGCTATGTATGAATTGGAATAATTCGGTTTAGAAACAAACAACTTATATTTTATCTGCGTATCGGGTATTGTATTTTCCTATTCTACGCTTTATTGCTTCACGTCCGCCCTCCATTATTTCGAGAACCGCACCTGCTATTTTTTCTGAGTCAATTGCTCCATTGTCAGATAAATAGCCATGACGTCCATTATAGCGCAAGACTAAAATGTTCTCTGCATCCGCAGCAACAGGAATATTAGGATTGTGCGTTGAAATGATGACTTGGCGTTTTTGTTTTGATTTTCTGAATTCCTTAACAAGAGTAGAAAAAATATAGCTATTATCAAGATCGTCTTCGGGTTGATCCATCAGTAAGGGTCTTGTATCATCCATATTATACGCAGCATTAAGAATGAGTAGCAACAACGCAACAGCATTTTGTCCCATAGATATTTGGCTGTTATCCCTAAAAAAGTCATCATGTTCTGTTCCTGCATTGATGTTGTATTCCAGTTTCAGTCCATCATCAATAAAAATCGAAATTTGGTCTTCATCCACATATTGGCGAATCATTGAAAAATCCTTCTCACTTACATTGTTGGGCATTTTGTAGAGATTTCGGATTTCATCATAACTCTTTTTTAGAAGCAACGAATAGAAATCAAAACAACCCGCATAGCAACTACATCCATACGCTTTTTCTAAGCATTTTTTTATTTTGACAGTATATGCGTAATCCTTTCCACCTTTTCTCGAAAAAGCATAAGCAATGCATTCAATATCTGACTTCCAATTCTTCTCACTCAGCTTCGGTTTTATCGTCAAGCGCACTTTACCAGTCAATACAGAATTTAATTCTTGAACCATATCGACACGCAGCCTTGATAGAATCTTTTTTTGTATGTTGATATTGTTAATAAGACGAATAATCTCGCTTGTATCTCCATTCGAATCAGCAAACTCGAGGAACCCATCACCTGCATTACTTCTCTGTTTCTTGATTCTCGATAGCAATTCCGCAAGCCGTTTGGATAGGTGTTCAACTGATTTTGTAGTTTTTACATACTCCTCATGCCTCTTCCAGCTAATAAAATCATCGACAATTTCTAGAATCATATCCGGATTTCTACTGTAGTCGTACAACTGTCTTTGCTGATATCCTGCAGTGAGAAAAGACTCTAGGCACTGAACACTCTCTCCTCTAGGTAGAACGCCAAACTTTTTATCGTTTGCAGCCATAACATATGTTTTCAGGTTTGGATCATAGCTAATTCTATTTGTATAGCTGTCTCGTTGCTTCTTCGGCTCAGCAGAAACTGCATATACCGCATCATTTATCTTTAGGAAAACGACTGCAGCTTCATACTTACTATACGCATTTGTGATGGAATTTCCTTTTAGCGCATTTGGCATAATAATGCTCTGTATTATTTCCAAGAGCGTAGTTTTTCCAGTGCCTCTAGAACCAATAATACAGTTCAATTCGTTACTAAAGCGGAATACAGCGTAGTTCCCTTGATCATCAAATATCCCGCTTTGTACGGCAACACCCTCAACGAAAGCATAATCAGGGTTTTGCATTCCATCGCATACCCGCATTTCAGAATCTTGCAGTGCCATCTTTAAAGATTCAAATGATATTTCTGACATTTTTACTTCAGTAAAAACACTACCGACTGTTCTTCCGCTTTTGCTCTTATATTCTCCATTGATACAAATACCATGACAATCAGAACATTTTATATATGCCAGTGGGCTTCCTTCTCGGGTATAGTCTTTATTGCATAGCTTGAATTTCAATTTCTCTTTGTTTGCATCACTATTGCACTGAATTCCCAACAGGCCTGTGCTTTTAATTATTTTTGCTAATGACTTGCCGGTAAATTTCAAATCACAATCATGAGTTGTCCCTTCACAAAACTCATGCAAGAAACCTTTGTTGTTGTCGGCATGTGCCAAAATCGCAAAGCCTCCAACTTTTTCAATCTTCTGGATTAAAAGTGCAGGTCCCAAATTATCAGCCAAAGCATCTTCAGAACCTCTGTCGCCTAGATCAATACCAATTTCATCGAGGAAATCATCCTGCTGCTTTTCACGGAAGGAGTCAGGAAAAATGGCAAGTAAATGCTTAGAAAAACAGGTTATTTCAATTCCACACAAAATCAGAAGTCTGTTATATTTTTGAGCAAGCTCAGCTTTCTGTAGGATTTTACGAACAGTTTTTACTCCCTCAAATGTGTTGTGGTCTGTGATTGCAATTATACGGATATCTTTCTCAATAGCCTCATTTAAGAGATTAAGATATGCTTCTTCTTTTGACAGTGGCTTATACACAAAGTCGTGAGATGCAGGAGTATGAACGTGAAGATCTATTTTTATTCGCTCTGCTCCTGGCGATGAAGAAATAATTTGTTTATACAAAGTATTGATCAATTGAAGATTCACGGATATACCCATCTCCTGACATTTTTTCTATATATTTAGATTCTATCATAACAACACCAAATTTGGTATATTAATTTTGGCTATTTGTGCGATAATAATATGTAAACACAAACGCTCCTTTACTAAAATATATCGAAACGTTTGTGCTGGAATAGAAAATATCGTGACAATAGATTTTCAGCGTTCCACGCTCCGGGATTTTCCCTTGTCCTGAGAATCTTCTTCTGGCGCATCATCCAGCAGGGTCTTATCCTTCTGATCCATATTCAGCAGGATATTCAATTCCTTCAGACGAGCGGATTTTTCCGCCAGTTCCGCTTCCTTGGCGAAGGGCGTTTCCATCTCGGCCTTAGCATTGGCAAGCTGGGTGCGGGTGTCCTGCAATGCCGCCCGATATTCTGCCAGTTCCTTCGCCAGACCGTCCACCAAATTGTCCATACGGGTGATGTTGCCGAACACATCCGCGCCCAGGCTGATGGTGTGGGACATGGCTCCCTTCATAGTCAGCTTGTAGTCCGTGTGCGCGGCATCGTACTGGAGAGACATAGAAAAGCCACGGTACTGCCCCAGCGGGATGGGGTCGGCGCTTTGCAGTTCGGTGCAGGCGCGGATAACCGCCTTGCCTGCCGCTTCCTTTTCGGAATAGTGTGTCCCCATGACTTCCATGCCGGCGAACCCCTCTGCCGGTTTGGAATGGGCCTGCGCCGTCGCCACATCCTTTTCATAGCCCGCAATGGCTTCGGTGAGTTTAGCTATTTCAGCCGGGTACTTCCGCAGCACCAGATTTTCCAGAGCGAACCGCTGATTCAGGTGATTGGCTTTCAGCATATTCAACTTGCTGACCTCCACATCCAGATTGCATTTTTCGATAATCAGCGGGTTGCCGGTAGCAAGGGCCTTGATTTCGGAATAGCTCAGTGCGGTTTCGTCCACATCGTCTGCGATACGGGCCGGGGCCTTGCTGGTCATGATCTGGGCGATGAATTTCTGCTTGTTTTCCACCAATTGGTAGAGGTACGCATCGAAGGTATTTTCCGTGACATAACGGAATATCTCGACCTCCGGGTTCTGGTTGCCCTGCCGGACGATTCTGCCCAGCCGCTGGGCTAGGTCGCTGGGACGCCAGGGACAATCAAGATCATGCAAGGCAATCAGTTTGTCCTGACAGTTCGTGCCAGCGCCCATTTTTGCCGTGCTGCCAATCAGCACGCGCACCTGCCCGGAGCGTACCTTGGAGAACAATTCCTTTTTCCGCACCTCCGTATTGGCTTCGTGGATATAAGCTATTTCTTCGGGAGGAATGCCTTTTGCCACCAGTTTTGCTTTCAAATCATCATAGACATTGAAAGAGCCGTCCCCTCTGGGTGTGGACAGGTCGCAGAACACAATCTGGGCGCTTTTCTGCTCCCGTGTCCGCTCCCAAATCGAATAGACATTCCGGGCGCAGATGGAGGCCTTGCTATTTTCAATGTCCGGGGCCAGCGGATTGACAAGCCGCATATCCAACGCCAGCCTTCTGCCGTCGTTGGTGATCTTCAGCATATTATCGACGCTGGGATCGACATTGCCCGCACGGATCTCCTCTGCCCGGTCAGCAAGAGCCTTTATCATATCCTCCTGCATGGGCGAGGGCTTGATGACCTCCGTACGGAAATTGGCCTTGGGAACGGGCAGCTTCAGCATATCCGCCGTCTGGATATCCGCGACCATCTTGAAGGTGGCCATCAGCTCTGGCAGGTTGTAGAACTTGGCGAACCGGGTCTTGCTGTGGTAGCCGGTGCCCTCCGGGGACAGCTCGATGGCGGTGATGGTCTCGCCGTAGTTTGCCGCCCAGTCATCGAAATTCAGCAGGCTCATTTCTTCCAGTGTGCTGTACTGCAAATACCGCTGGATGGTGTAAAGCTCGACCATACTGTTCGAGATGGGAGTGCCGGTGGCGAAGATGACACCACGGTTACCTGTGATTTCGTCCAGATACTGGCACTTCATAAACAAATCCGAGGACTTTTGCGCTTCTGTTTGGGAGATACCGCCAACATTACGCATTTTTGTTGCCAAAAACAAGTTCTTAAAATAATGACTCTCATCTACAAAGATGCGGTCAACTCCCAACTGCTCAAAGGTCACCACATCGTCCTTGCGGCTCTGGTCATTCAGCTTCGCCAGCCTGTTTTCCAGGGATTTCCGGGTACGTTCCATCTGCTTGATGGAATAATTCTCCGCATGGTTCCGCTTGGCTTCCCGGATACCGTCCAGGATGCTGTCAATCTGCCGCCGCAGAATGATTTCCTGCCGCTCACGGGACATGGGAATCTTCTCAAACTGAGAGTGTCCGATGATGATAGCGTCATAATCGCCGGTGGCAATCCGGGCACAGAACTTCTTTCGGTTCTTGGTTTCAAAGTCCTTTTTGGTGGCAACCAGAATGTTTGCGGAGGGGTAAAGCTGGAGCCACTCCGCCGCCCACTGCTCTGTGATGTGGTTGGGCACCACAATCAGGGACTTGGTACACAGTCCCAGCCGCTTGCTCTCCATTGCCGCCGCAACAATTTCGAAGGTCTTCCCTGCCCCAACTTCGTGGGCAAGCAATGTATTTCCGCCGTACATGATGTGGGCGATGGCGTTGATCTGATGCTTGCGAAGGGTGATTTCCGGGTTCATGCCGGAAAAGCGGATGTGCTGACCGTCATACTCCCGGGGACGGATGGTATTGAAGGTTTCGTTGTAGATACCGCACAGCCGCTCCCGGCGATCAATGTCCTTCCAAACCCATTCCGCGAATTTTGCCTTGATCAGCTCCTGCCGATCCTGGGCAATGGCAGTCTCCTTCTTGTTCAGCACCCGGACTTCGTTGCCGTTGGCATCGAGCTTGGTGTCATAAATGCGGACATCCTTCTGATTCAGGGTCTGCTCAAAGATGTGATAGGCATTGATGCGCTTGGTGCCGTAGGTGGTAACCGCCTTGATGTTGCTGCCGTCAAAGGATTTGTTGGTCACATTCCATTCGCCGGAATGGGGCGAATACAGCACATGGATTTTGTCTCGTGCGTAGGCACTGGTGCCGATGACCTCATACAGGAACTGCTCGTAGATTTCTTTCGGCATCCAGTTGACACCAATGCGGACGCCAATCTCACCGGCAGTCAAATCCACCGGCTGCACAGCAGTCAGAGCTTCGATGTTACGGGCGAGCAGCTCTTTCTTTTCGGGTGGTAAAACCTCCTGCAGAGCTTTCACCATCCGCAGCTTCCGGCGCACATTGCCGGACAGGTACTCGTCTGCGGTGACAAAATTATACCGCTCCAAATCCACGAAAGCAACCGGGATTTCCTCTTTTCGCTCGGCGCAGTTCACATCCCGGAAGATAACCCCGGCAAGCTCCGCTTCCAGTTCTGCCTCGGTCTTGCCGGACAGTTCTGCCATGAAAGGCATATCCACCCGCGCTTTTTCCGCAATGGACACAGCAAGGGCTTCGCTGGCAGTGTCCACGGAAGTAACAGCAACATGAGGGCGGATGGTGCGCTTGGTGAACATATCCGCCTTGCGTTTGAAATTGCCCTCCTCGTCCAGCACCTCCAGAGAACACAGCAGAAAATAGCTGGAGTCCTCCCCAAAGGCAAGGCTGTTGCCACGGCTGGACAGCAGGCCGTATTTCTTCGTGTACTCGTCGTAGAGGGTATTGAGCTGCGCCTGCTCTTTCTGAATATCCTCGTCGGGATAGCCCTCGGTTTGGTAGTCAATAAGCCTGCGCACACAATCCCGGAGGGCAATCATTCCCCGGATGCGGTTCTCCGCCGTAACGGAGACCTCCACGGGATTCATGCGGCTGTTTTCCCGGAAGTATACCTTGCCGTCAACGATGGTATAACTGAAATTTCGCACACTGGGGTCAGCGGGGATGGAGTTATCTTCCTCCTCCAGTTCCTCATGCTGGTACTCGGTGATTTGGGCATGGATGTTGCTGATAGCTCCTTGCAGCAGCTCGGACAGGTCAGCATTTTCGTCCCCACGGCAAACGCTGTCCATGCCGAACCGGGTGGATGCCATGACCATCTCGCCCAGAATCATATCGGGATTCTGAACGAAATAGCTGTTCATACGGATACCGTTGGCATCGGTGTCCAGATGCACCCAGTCCGGTTCGATGTCCGTCATGCGGTCACGCTTTTGCAGGAACAGAATATCGCTGGTGACTTCCGTACCGGCATTGCGCTTGAAGGCGTTATTGGGCAGGCGAATGGCACCAATGAGATCAGCCCGCTGTGCAAGATATTTCCGCACGGCAGAGTTTTCTTTGTCCATCGTACCCTTGGAGGTGATGAACGCCACAATGCCGCCGGGTCTGACCTTATCCAGTGTCTTACATAGCGATAGGTAATCCTTTGAAGTTATCTTCGGATTTTCCCCCGCTCCACACCGTGCGTGCGACTTTCACCGCACACGGCGTTCCACCGTTTATGATTCGGTATTAACTAAAGTAAACTTACAATTTTCGAGCAGTAAAGAAACTCATTTTAATATTAGACAACTTGCATATTTGCCATTTGGCGTAGCTTGTTCAGCTTCGCCTTTTGTTTGTAGGTAAGCTGTAGTTGTGAGAGGTAAGTCTTGATTGTTTCTTCTTTTGTTGCGTGCAGCAATCGGTGTATATCCTTGTGTAAAATAATCAAGTTTTCGTATCTGTCGTTTCCACCTTGACTGACAGGCTTTTTGTGGTGACAATGGATTTCGTGTAATTCCAGTATTTGTCCTGTAATTGCACATTTTCCGTACTGTGCCACATAGAGAGAAATTCGGTTGTCCATATACTCAACACTTCGACTTACTTCCTTTGTTCTCATAAGGAGAAGCATTGTTCTGGTATCTATGCCAAGATTTTTATGAATTTCTCGTCTGCCCTCTGGCGTGTATTTGCAAACCGATTTTTTCTTCCACATTGGATTTTTGTGCTTAACATAAGCAACAGGTATCAAAGGTTTGCCACTATAGAATCGGATTTGTTTGCTTTTTCCGTATTTCTTTTCAATGAACGAAAATCCTTTGTAATCTCCTTTTGCGGAAAGTGCCTTTCGCTTTAATTGGCTTAGTTTCACAACATCAACTTCTCGCCCCATATCTGCGAAATCCGAACTCACACAGGTTGCAATCTGAAAATAGTTATGCATACCCATAATCATAGAATTGTATTCGTTGATAAGAGTAGCTCGTTCCTCATCGTTTTTGGGATGTGCTATCTTTTTGATTTGACCTTTCAGTTTGTCCGTTTCTCGGCGCTTTGCTTTGTCGCATATATGCGATTTGACAACATAGGACGCCCCTTTTTTCGTAAGAGTGAGCTTAAACCCAAGAAATTCCGAATAGCCTTTTTTCAGATTGACGATTTTGGACTTTTCTTCGCTGATTTCCAGCTTCAATCGCTCCTGAAGCCACGCCTTCGTTGCATGATATGCTCTGTCGGCATCTTTTCGGGTAGCGCAAAATATCTTAAAATCGTCAGCGTATCTTACCATGTGCATCTCTTTTAATCCCGATTTACGAAATGCGTCATAAGCTCGCCCTCTGTGGATTGCTCCTGTTTTCGTGATATGGTCACGAACATTATGGGCAGGTTGTTTCTCCCACTGGCTTATTATCCACCAGTCCAGTTCATTAAGAACAATGTTGGACAGTAGAGGCGATAGGATTCCGCCTTGCGGCGTTCCTTTCTGGGGGTAAATTGTGTCGCCGTTTGGCAAAACAATCGGAGCTTTTAGCATCTCCTTAATCACACATAGCAACTTTTTGTCCTGTATTCCTATGTTCCACATCTGCTTTATCAGCTTGCTGTGGTTGACATTATCGAAGAATCCTTTAATATCAATGTCCACAACAAAGTGCAGATGGGACTTTTGCATAAACGCATATGCTTGTGCAATAGCGTGCTCTGCTGACCTGTTCGGTCGAAACCCATTGCTTCTGTCGCTGAATTTAGCTTCACAGATAGGTTCAAGGATTTGCAAAATACATTGTTGGACTATCCTATCCCATATCGCAGGGATACCGAGCGGTCTTAACTTTCCGTTCGGTTTTGGAATTTCAACTCTTCTTACGGCTTTGGGTTTATACCATTGGAGTTTCTTTCTCACAATTTCAACAAACTTTATTTCGGAAATCTTTTCAATATCCTTAATCGTTAGCCTGTCTATTCCGCTTGTATTGCTTCCAGAATTGCGTTTTATGTTTCGATAAGCAAGGCGAATGTTTTCTTCGCTCTCAATGAGTGGCATGAGATTATTGAAAATCTTCCCACGCCCGCTATCTGCGTACAATGTGTCAAGCGTATTTTGCAAGTCATAATACTCCAAATGGCGTATTTTTGAGTTCTTTTTCTGCTTCGTAGTTGTCACAGGCATCTCCTCCTTTCGGATTTGATTTTCTTTGTCATACTCGAAGCTGTGAATGTTTACTTTGTTATTATTTGAAAATCATAAACGGCTAATGGCTGTTCCTCCGTTCCCATTACAGGAACATCAACGGTCATGCCATCGCTCTCACAGAAAACTCACGCAGTTATGATTTCCTGCGTTAACTAACCTTTGGTTAGCTTTTCTGCTTTCCTCGTTCCAACAATTCTATCTATACATATACCCTTAGGTGTCCTCTCTGAACCTGTATGCTTGATACCGCCTGTAACGGCATAGGGAATTTTATATCTTCGATTCTTACTTTTCCCCACATACTATCCGTTAGGATAACTGCACATTTCTATACAGCCTACTTATAGACCCTTACATTCGAGGATTCGTCAGACTTTTTACGGTCATTCTCACCATAGATATTTTGTAGACCTCCGGCATATAGGCTACACCATCCACCGCTGGACAGCTTTCGTTGCGGTGTTCACACAGCCGCAAGACGGTAGCTCTCTGCCGACTTCACCGAGCTTCTGAACATCTGCCTTTTGAGCAGAGCCAGTCGGAGTATTAAGGATGGCGTTTCAGGGCGTTACCCCATCATTCCACCAATCGAATTGTTAGTTTGCAAATATTCTATTTCACCTCACTTCCAAATTTGCACCTAAGCTTTTCACTTAGGAACGAGTCGCACCGAAAAAGTAATCATGAATCAGCCAGTGGTGCTTGTCGTACCGCTTGTCCAGCACCTTGAAATCGCCAAAGGGAACATTGCCGATGGCTACATCAAAAAAGCTGTCGGGCATCTGCACCTTTTCAAAGCCGGTGACGGCGATAGAGCTGTTCTGATACAGCTGCTGGGCGATGCGCCCGGAGATGGAATCCAATTCCACACCATAGGCGTGACTGCCTGCCATACTGTCGGGAATCATTCCTATGAAATTGCCCACGCCGCAGGATGGCTCCAAAATATTGCCCTCCCGGAAGCCCATCTGCTCCAATGCCTGATACATTGCACGAATGATAACCGGGGAGGTGTAGAACGCAGTCAGGGAGCTGGCTCTGGCGGCAGCATATTCTTCTTCGGAAAGTAGGGCTTTCAGTTCCTGATATTTGCTGTGCTTTTCGTCAAAGCAGTCTGCAAGTCCGCCCCAGCCCACATACCGGGAGAGGATTTCCTGCTCCACCGGGTTTGCCAGCCGTTCCTCGTCCTCAATGCGTTTCAGCATTCGGATGGCGGCGACATTGGCGGCATATTTTTCGCTGGCGGTGCCATAGCCCAGCTCCGGGTCAGTGATGCGGAAATTAGTGCGCTGTGCCTTGGGAACCTCCGGGTGCAGCGGCTCAAAAGTAATCTGCTCCCGTCTGGGTTTCGGCTGGGGCGGAATCGGCTGTTCCTGTGTTTCCTCTGCATCTGCCATGACTTGACGAATGAAGGGGACATTTCCCAGAGCTTCCGGGTCTACCACTTCGCCGTTGACGATACCGTTTTGGGCCAAATTCTCCCGAACCTGCTCTGGGTCAATATCATCAAAGGAATCTTCCCGCCCTGCCTGATACCGCTCCTCCGCATGGGCGATCATGGTATCAAAGTCCAAATTGGCGAGGTATTCATTCAGTTCCAGCAGGCTACCGCAGGAAATCTCATGGACAGTTTCTTTGTCCACCTGATACACCAGCCGAAAAGCAGCCAGGTCGGCAAAAATTTCAACGGTGTGCAGGCTATCCGAGGTAGAGCCATACGCAAGGTCTACATGGGAAAGGTCGGAGTAGTCCGCGTCCTGCCCGAATACCTCCTGACAATAGGAATCGATCAGATACTTGGCATCTTCCAGCGGTGTCCGCTCAGCAACAGGGATTTCGGGGACTGGTGGTTGCGGTTCTCCGCCGTCAAGTGCAGGCAGCGAGCGGATGCTTTGATTTCTTCCAAAAACTGAATAGGTGCCCTCCCGGTATGCCCGCATTGCCGTAATGCCTTTTTCACGCAAGGGACGGTTTCGGTCATCCTCGCGTGTCCACTCCCAAAGCGGCAGCATCATGGTCTGATAGATTTCTTCCACCTGTTTGGGGTCATTTAGCTGCTTTTGGATGGAATCCACGTTTTCCCAGTAATCAAAGGTTCTATCCCCGGAATAGGGAATGGGAAAAATGTCTGGCGCGTTGTTAAAGAAGTTGTAAACCGTTCTTGCCAGCTTCCTGATCTCATAATCCGCCATTGCTTCCCGGTCTGCATCGGAGAGGAATTTGCCGGATCGAAGCAGGTTTTCAATACGTTTCAGTACCTTACTCCATGACAGTTCTACCGTTGCGTATGGATGGGTGATAATGCCATGGGCGAAGTACAACCGTTTATAGGTGTAAGAGAGGTCATCGTTACCGCCGGAAGCACCGCTGTATTCTCCGTGGTAATGAGACAGAAACCGTTCCCGTTCCTTGGCATCTTTGTGGGTGGCGAAAAAAGCGTACACATCCAGACGGTATTCCACCGGGCCTGCGCGAACCACCTTGTCCAATTCATCATCCGAAATATAAAGCTGCTGCTGTGGGTCGAAACCATCGGCGGCAGTAAAGATGACTGGTTCCCGCTGTATGTCCTCCAGCCGCTGAAGCAGGCTCTGAGGATTAATCCAACGGCTTTGCAGCAAGGCAGGATTGCTCTTGTGGGCGGCGGCGAACAGTGTCCATTCATCCACCACCTGACTGAGCATATCGGGATCTTCCAAAAGCCGCTGCATCTGCGCTTCGATTTCCGGGAAACCGCCTTTTGTGGAATAGGTCAAAGAGGTCAAAGGCAGATATTCGGCTTCCCGCGCTTCCTTTGTAAATTCCCGCCGGCAGGAAATCAGCGCTTTGGCCAGCTCCATGCGCTCAAAATCCTGCACCTGGTCAATTTCGCTCTGAGGCATATACCGCCCCAAATCCAGCAGCTCCCGGATGCGCTTTGCCGCCTGCGTCCAGGAAATGAGGGTGGCATGACGATTCTGAGCGCTGCGCCCGGTGGAGACACGGATACCATTGGAATCATACCAAATGGCATACTCCCTGCCGTTGATGAACAGCCCTGCGCCATTGGTGCCATAGCTTTTTTGCAGGAACGCCGCGTTATCCTCCAGCGGCTTGTCCTTCATAAAATAGGCACAGATAATCAGACGGCTGTTCTGGTCATTGAAGCCGATGCACAGGGCTTCGTCAATTACCTGCTGGGGAAGCTGGGGCTGGGAGAAAAAGGTCTGCTGCTCCCCGTCCTGTTCCGGCGCGACATAGCCGCCGTCCATGAAGGAAATCTGCTGGTCATCTAAGCTCGGCGGGGTATCAGGCTTGGTGTGCAGGAAGTAGCCGCCCTGTTCAATGAGATTGCCGGTCAGCTCCGCGATAATCCCCCATGAAAAAACGGACTCCTTTGTGCGGGAGAGGTAGGCACCCTCCCACATAAGAAGTCCGTCGTCCGTGGCCTTATATCCAATTCGGGTATCGTCAACGATCAGTTCCGTGTATCTGTCGGGGTAGACAGATTTCAGATACTCGGCCCGTTCGCTTTGTCCATAATGCTCCCGGAAGAAATTCTGAATCTCTTTTTTCGGGGATTTCAAATCATCATCCCGGTTTTCCAGAATGGAGGTGATGAACCGCTCCTCCAAAAATGGAGGAAGCTCCGATTCTATGCGTAAATCAGCTCCGCCAGCACCTGCTCCTCCGCCGCCGCGCGGAAGTTGTTCATCAGGCCCACCCACTGCATCGGGTTCGTATCTTTCATCTCCTCCGTCACGCCCTGGGCCTGCGCCATCTGCGTGACGATCCGCTCCACCCGATTCCGGGCGGTCTCCTCGATCTCCGTCAAGTGGCTGTGGAGCTGCCCCGAGGTCAGAAGGTTCGTGTAGGTCACTTTCCGGCTCTGCTGTAAGAATCTGCGGCGCATCGACCCGTACTTCCCAAGGGGTGTCTGCGGCTCCTGGGGCGGGAGAAGGTTGGGAAGAAGATAATCGCCCTGCCTCGTGTATGTGATCTGTGTCATAGTCCATGCTCCTTTCCGGTTGGTTTTCAGCTACAGCATACTCTTTTTCGGCGGGTTCCGCAAATGTGCGATTCTCCCGCTGGATGGAAAGCACCGTGCGGGCAATTTCGGTCAGGCACATCTGAGAAATATCGCTGGTAGCTGTGCCCAGTGCGTTGATGGTTTGCAAGGTATTGAAACCGCTGATATAGCTGAAATCCTCCGGCTTGAAGTGTTCGGCAGGATCGATGCCGCAGCGAACCAGCAGTATATAGCCGATGCTGTTTTGCAGCAGGGGCTTGAAGATGGCTTCCAGAGATTCCCCGTCCAGCGGCTCCAAGAAGCTGCCTTCCTTATAATAGGCCAGCTCTGCCAGATAGTCCTGAAAGTTGTCCTCCATGACATTGGAAGCTGCCGAAAGCAGAGCGTCCCCCAGATTTTCCTTATTATCCAGAGAACCAAAGCTGTTTTCCAGCGTTTCAATGATGGCCTGCTCCAGCTCCGGGCGAACCGTCCAGATGGGCACAGGCCGGGGATACCGTCCCTCGTGGGTGTCGGCAATATCGAAATAATATTTGATTCGCGCCTGTCCGTTGCTGTCGCTGTCCAGAATGGCGATGCCCTTTGAGCCGCGATTGACCCACCGCCCGAACCGTTGGTTCCAGCCCTGCCGCCCTTCGATGGGCAGAACGGCGGTGGCATCCGGGCGCTGGGCGTACAGAAGGATTTGTTTATCAAAGGAAAGTCGGAAATTGTAGCAGGCGGTGGTAAGGAATTTGGGCCAAACCTCCGGCGTTGCCACTTCACCCACCGTCTGCAAATACAAATCCGTGATCCGTTCATATTTTGATGCCATCGGCACACCTCCTATCGTTCTTTACTAACGGCTGTTTTGGCACGGGGGATAGAGAAGCCATATACTTTTGCAATTTCATCTCCTAGCCTGCGTGTTACTCTGGTTATATCTGTTCGAGTCGCAGTTCCAGCCAGAATCTTCTCTTTCAGAAGGTCAATTTGAGATTCCCGGATACCCTGCTTGTAGCAGCGGTACAGATAATGATTTGTGCCATCATGATGGACAGCATCACAGCGGAGGTCCCCCAAGTGGTCAACATACCATGTCAGATAATCCATTTGGGATTCCAAACAGTCTTTGATATTGCCGCTTTTGATTTCTCCATAGCCCGGAAAACGCCCATTCCAACGGCCCAAATCCGCTATCATCAAAATGGGAGTATCAAGCTGAATATCCAGATTCACACGCTCGTCATCTAAATAACCGTCATTAATCTCATACATCAGAGAATAGCGCTCATCATCAGATAAGTCCGGATATTCTTTTTCCAGATCGTCTTTCCAGTCCTCATAATCCAATTCATGATTTGACCAGATGATATGACGCTGGGCATTCATCGGGAATCATCTCGCTCTCTGGCTTTCGGACGGACAGGCGCGCCCTGCTCGTCGTAGTTTTTGGGATCTGCGGCGGGAGTATCCCAGCCGAACATAGATCCGGCAACCATTGCCGCTTCCTGCGCTCTGGTTACGCCATTGGAGGCATTGAGTGCTGCGACACCCTCTTTGGGAGAAGCATCCTGCGGGTAGATGCCAGTGGGCGAGTAACCTTTCTCACCCTTGGTAATGACGATCATTTCTCCTGTGGATTCCAGAAGGCTGAAACACTTTTCTGGGAGGGACGAACGCAGAGGAATAGTTTTCACGCCATTATGCTGCATCCGCTCCGCAAATTCACAGATATGATAGAGATTTTTCCCGACCTCCAAATGAGTTTCATCGATGTAGCGGCAGGTCCGCTCCTGCGTTTCCCCGGAGGGAAGGGTCATGCGGATTCTGTCACCATCGGGAATCCGAAACAGCTCTTTGTATTCCGGGGTGATGAAACGGATGCCCTTTTCCGCCTGTCGCATATGACGATCCAGCCATTGCTTTACATAGCAATAGCAGTAGAGGTTATACTCGCCCTTGTTGGGATTCAACCGCATCACATAGGAATAGTGGTCTGTATCCGCACGAAAGCCGTATTCATTCCGATCATTGCGAAAGGAACTGTCCGGCGTCCGGTAACAGCATCGGGCCAAAGTGTTGCGGTCATGCAGAAGATTTCCGTCCTTACGCAGTTCATTGATAACCTCATCAAATTCCAGCTTGAAATCCTCGCTTTTCAGAGATTCCCGGAAATCGTTCCAGGTGCTGAAAAAGCCCCCTCCATTGCTGCCAAAATCTGCCCGAAGGTAGCCGATCAGCCCCGTCTGCATGGAAATCTGCTGACTTTGGGCATAGCTGTAATTTCGTTCTGTGGGAAACATGGGGCGCAGCGTCATTTCTGCTTCCATTATCGTTCCTGCTCCTTTCTTTTTTCGGATTGCTTGTTCATCGTCTTTTCTCTGGCCTGCCAGTAGTCGGGGCGGTAGGTCTGCAAACTGCTGTTTATGACCGCTTCGTATTCTCCGGGCTTAAAATAGTCATTGACGGGGGCGGTGTACAGGCCCTTGTCCATCAGCTCCCGGATAGCAACGGGGGCATCGCAATCTTCTTCAAAGCAGTAATAGCCGCCATTACGGAAACAATGTTTTCTCGCTGCCGGGGACAGAACTTCCCGCGCAATGCTTCCGTGAACCATGACCCCGCCGTGACCGGCGGTGCTGACACAGTACACACCGGGACAGAGCTGATCGTAGTTCTGAACCTCGCCCCAGGGGGAATAGGAAGGTACATCATAAATCATCGTTCCCGCTCCTTTTCTTTTTGGGATGTCAGCGGCGGGATCTCCCCAATGGTGGCCAGATAATCGATCTCCCGCTCTGCTCTCTGGCAAAGGTCTTTCAGGGCATCATACCGTTTGTTGGTGTAATGCCCCCAGAAGTAGTTGTCCCCGTCCTTACACCGCCAGGTGACATACATATCCTTCTTGGGATGCTCTCCCAGCACGAACTCCACATCCTTCACCCGGATGCTCTGGGTGATGATATAGCCCGCGCATTCTCTTTGGTCCATTATTCATCGCTCCTCTCGGTTTTTGTGAGATTTCTGGCGGTGTTCATTGCGATATTGGTCAAGACCCAGTGCTGCCCATTTGGGAAGCTGCTCCGGTTCCAGAGTGCCCATAATGTCCCTGCGCTCAAAACGGTTTGTTTTGCCGGAATAGAGATCTACACAAAAACAGGCAGAGCCACGGCTATTGGGGGATGCTCCAAAACCACCGGTACAGAGCTTGATCTGATTGGTGGATCTCCGGTACTCCTGCCGCAGCACTTCCTGCTTGATGACCACGATTTTTTCGTTCAGGTTATCGTCAGAGGAAATGGGAGTGCAGTCCGCTTTGGTTATCGGTGTAGTATCAATGCCCTGGAACTTGGGTGTGAACAGAGCCACACGGGTTTTCTCTGCCTGTTCCGAAAGTCGGTCTGCGTATATCTTAGCGATTTCACAGAAGTCATCGCTGACCCAAAGATCGCTGTACAGACCAAGGATTTCATTCTTTTCACAGTAGGCACACATATACCGTTCATCACCGTGGGCGTTGACATTCTCACCGATGACAATTTCTTTATCTCCAATGTGAAAGGCATGGATGATCTCGTAATCACCCGCCATGAGTTTATCCATATTCTCCCTCCTGCTATGCTCGTTCGCAAATCACCAGATACCGCTGTTTGCCGCCGCTGGCATAGGGGTGGCAGGTCAGCAGGGTCAGCAGCTCCCGCCCCGACTGAATCAGAATTTCCTCCACTTCATTGGGGTAAATGATCTTGATTTCTGATACCCGGTAGGTCAGTTCCTCCCAAAGGTTGGTGACTGTCACGGTATCGCCAATCTGCAATTTATCGATGTAGCGAAAATAACTGGCACCGCCATAGCCCCGGTGTCCGGCAATGACGCTGTTGGTATTCTCACCACCGATGGGCAGGCTGGTCTGGCTCAGGTTGGCCGCACCGTCTGCCATGTGCTGTGCAGTAGCTCCCAAATAGATGGGCATTGCCAAATCCATTGCCGGGATGGAGATAACCCCAAAGACTTCCTCTTTCAGTCCGTAATCCGCCAGAAGGAAGCTGGGCTGCTGGTAGTCCAGCTTGCAGGACAGCCCGGATTGCCCCTGAGCGAAGATCGTTTCATTGTAGGCTGTCATGTCTGCCCAGAGGTCAGCGTATTGCCGCTGTTCGGATGGCTCAGTGGAATCGGAAATCACAGCGCTGGTGGTGGGCTGTGTTTCCTGTCGCGCTTGAAAGGTCTGGACAGTGCCTTCCATTTCGTGCCTAACCAAAAGCCCTTGTGCATAGGGATAGCAAAACACCGCCAGTCCCAGCAGGAAAAAGCAGATAAGCACCGCCTTTTTCAGTCTGTTACCCATGATGCAGTCTCCCATATACCCATTTCCAAAGAAGGAACAGGAGAAGCGCTGCCACAAGGAATCCTGCCACCACCGCCAAACCGATTTCCAGACCCCGGAGGTAATACTGCATCCAATGGGAGCCGGTGCTGTCCTCGACCTCCATTTGCACAGTGATTTGCTCCGCTTCCTCATAGGGAATCCGGGAGCCGGTTATCAGCAGCCGGTGGGTGTTGACCCCATAGGGGGTGCAGGTCACAAGGGTGCAGCAATCTTCTCCCTCCCAGATACCCAGCAGGCTGGTATCACTGGGGAGAACTGTGTTGATTTCCATAACCTGATAGGCAAGCACATCGCCCAGTACATATAAATAGAACACATCTCCAATACCCAACTGCTCCAAATCCGTGAACATGGTCTGAGATGCCATGCCGCTGTGCCCGGAAAGGATGCTGTGAATGCTTTCTCCACCCACCGGGAGGGAACTGCCCAGCAGATGCCCCACGCCTTTGCTCAGGGAGCTGTCCCCGGTTCCGTGGTAGATGGGCAGATGGACATTGATTTTCGGGATTTCGATGTAGCCCATGATGCCGTCCCCAGCGAGGTTGAGCATGGAATTGTATTCCCCGGATGCGGATTGCAGGGCTTCCTGGGTATAGCTTCCGTCTGAACCTGTGCGTGGGATAAGCGTTTGGTTATAGGCAATTGCTTTCCCCCGCTCCTGCAGCAGTACGGTGTTATCCGTCTGGGCGATCACTTCCTGATAGGCTGTGAATATCTCCGACGCATACTTCTGGTTGACATAATTGCTTATAACTGGATATAATGTCAGCCCCAGCGCCATCATGAACGCAATGACCGCCAGAGCAATGGTAATACGCTTTCGTTTCGTATCGAACCCTCCTTTTTCAGAGAAATTAGGTTGACCTCATCACGGTATCGTGATATACTAACAGTGAAAGGAGCGATGCAATATGCCAGTATTGTCACGGTTTTATGGTATTATCATCAGAATGTACTTCCTGCAAAGTGAACACAATCCGCCGCACATTCACGCAATTTACAACGATGATGTCGCCGCCATCGACTTTATGACCGGCGAAGTTCTGGAAGGACACCTTCCCGCCAAGGCACTCGCTCTGGTGCGGGAATGGCTTGCGCTCCACAAGGATGCCCTGCAAACCATGTGGGAAACTCAGGAGTTCCAAAAGATTCCGCCGCTGGAATAAGGAGGCTCAAAATGTTTCACAAAATCAAAAATGTCTCTCCCCTACCGGACTTCAAATTGAGTGTCCAATTCTGCGAGGGTGTCACCAAACTGTATGACATCAAGCCCTTATTCGAAAAACTACCCGTATTCGCCAGTCTAAAGGATGATCCTCCCGAGTTTGGCTGTGTTTCCGTCGATGTGGGTGGCTACGGCATCATCTGGGGGGATGAATTAGATTTGTCCTGTGATGAACTGTGGGAACATGGTGAGACGGTAGATACACCCTTTGACGGATTGATGGCGCTCAGCGATGCCACAGAACTATGGGGACTGAACGAAAGCACACTGCGCAAAGCCATTTCCTACGGAAAACTGGTCAACGGTGTGGATGTCTGCAAATTCGGAAAACAGTGGGTTGTATCCGTGAATGCCATGAACCGGGAATACGGCACCGCGATGCGGTAAGCTCACTGACTGATTGTTATAGATGTGCCGGAGGGTAGTGATCCCTCCGGCATTTTCTGTTACTCAGACTTCTTGCGGTTTGCAATCAGCAGGACAGCCACTGCACCCGCCATCAGGAGAATGCCCACGATGGTGAACATCATGGTGCCGTTGTCGCCGGTTTCGGGCAGGTCAAAGCCGCGGGTGTTGACCACGGTGAGGGGCGCTTCCGCATTGGCGCTGCCGCCATCCGCCAGCATGGTCACCGCATTGCCGTCCACCTTGGCGGAGGCAGTCAGGAGGTGATGCTCCACGCTCCCGGAGACATCATCACAGAGGGATGTCGTTTCAGTCTGGGAAATGACCACCTCAATGTCCTCCTTCAGCAGGGTGTAACCATTGTCGGTGCGGACTTCAGAAATGCGGTAGGTGTCATCTTCCAACCCCTTTACAACCACCTTGCCGGAGGAAACGGGGATGAAATGCGTGGCATCCGCTTCGTCGGCAACATGGGCGGTCACATAGTAAACGCCCTCGCTCTCGTTCAGAGCTGCCTTGACATAGTAGTTATCGGTCTCGTTGTTCAGGACAAACTCAACATTAGCAAAATCGCCATTGCCGTCGCTGAACTTCTTGGTCAGGTCGATACCGTAGGTGTACAGATGGCAGTCATCCGCAAGCATATCGTAGTAGTCAGTGGAGGTACGCTTCCAGGTCAGATTTACCTGATTGGGGTTGCCGTCATCGCCGTAGACTACGGAATTGTCGCTGTCCAGCTTGGCGGCATAGGTGATGCGCAGGGTCAGGTCGGAATAGCCGGAATTGACCATATCGGCAGCGGAGTAAACGGCCTTGGAGGTGTTGATTTCCGTCAGGCCGGTCTGGGTCATAGCAATGGTCATAGTCTCGCCAGTCTCGACGGAATTGTAGGCAACGCTGAACTTACCGTCTGCTTCTGTTCACTTGGCAACGGAATCCGTGCAGGCGCTATCCGTGAAGAACTCCAGCACCACATCGCCCTTGGCATAAGACAGACCCTTGGACAGCGTATCTACAAAAGTGTAGGTGGTCAGGTAGGTAGATTCGGAGGTGATGGTGGGCAGGGTGGAAACGATCCGATATTCCACGATGTCGCCGCCGGATGCGGTGCCGGTGTGGGCATAGGCATCAGTCTTGCCGGTGTCGCTCTTACTCTCTCGCAGAGTCTTTTCCAGAGTGGGATCGCCGGTCTGGTTCTTGGGGTAGACGGTCACATCATAGATCCAGCGAGAACCGCCATCTGTTGCATTGGTGCCGTTGACGGAGGTCATGGGCAGGGAGATCAGGAAGGGATCGGTGGTGGACACGACATTCTCAGGAACCTTGGTTTCCACGATGAGATACAGGCCCAGCGCCAGATTTTCAGCCTTGGTTTTTCCAAAAGAATCCGTCAGGGGCATAGCTGTACCACCGACGGCAGCGATGTACTGCTCCATCGCGTTCTTCACCATGGTGGAATTGGCAATCAGCGCAGTGGACAGAGCCTGAATCAGCACATCGGTCTGATAAAAATACTTGTCAGCGTCCAGAGCATCTGCGTTGGTATAACGCTGTGCGCCGTTTTCCAGCCCCAGTGCTTTCAGGAAATCCGCTCCCTGCACCTTGTCGATGGCGTACAGCACCTCCACATGGCTGTCGGTGCGGGTATCTGCTGTGGACTCGGTAAACTGGACAATATCTGCAACCTTCACGAAACTGAACTCCACACCTTCCAGCGCGTAATTCTTCATGGTTTCGTTGACGCCGCTCTCGTCGGCAACGCCGGTGGAGACATAGGAGCTGTCCCACACGCCGTCATTTTCGCTGTTTGTCAGGTCGTACTTGAAGATGGTCAGGGAACCCTTCTGGGTTTCATCGATGGTCGCGCCTGCCACTTCGGCGGCAGATACGGAGATGGTGCTGCCGAAGCACAGCACCAGAGCCAGACACAGGCAAATTGCTTTCATAATCTTGGTTTTCATATTTACAGTTTCCTTTCATAATCAGTTTTCTTTTCAGTTTGTATTTGGACAGCAAAAAAGCCAGGGGGAATCCCTGGCACAGTAGCATATTCTGTTCATTGCATTACCACCGTTTTTTTGTAGGAGATCAGCAGCAGGGCGGCGCAAACTGCGGCGCAGGCAAGCTGCATGATGCGCAGGATCAGCCCTGTGCTGGCACCGGTATCCGGGAGGGAGAAGCCCTTGGCATTGACTACTTGCAAGGACACTTGAAGAACGTCCGTTGGAAGCAGTCCTTCAAAAGCATAGTCGGTCAGCAGTTCATACCCGTTGGGTGCTTTCAGCTCTGTGACCCGGTAATAAAGGCCGGGATAAAGGTTGTCCCATTCCAGCAGTCCGTCCTCGTTGGAGGTAAGAGTGCCGTCCGCAAGGTCAGAATTGGAACAGCCGCCTTTGGTAAGTTCCTCCGAATATTTCACAGGATACCAGAGGGAACCCTCTGAACTCCATTCCAGCAGGAAGGTTGCCCCTGCAAGATGTTCCCCGGAGGTATTGATCTTCTCAATGGTGATTTTCCCGGACCGCATGGCATTGGTAAAGGATACCTCCGCAATCTCACCCTGTTTTACGGTGGCCGTCTGGGGATTCTTGCTGACACACTGATAGATGCTGTTTTCGGGAAGCAGCTCTTCCACGGTATACTTACCCGGCAGAAGGTTCCCGGTCAGAATCAAGCCGTCTTTGTCGGTGGAGAATGGGGAGCCGTCCAGCTCTTTACCCTCGGAATCGGTGATCTTGAACTGCCAGCCCTCCACCGGGCCGTCGCCATCCACGGTTTTGGCGATTTTCAGTTTACCGTACTGGACATTGGTAAAGGTGATGGAAATATCCTCATGGGGCTTGATTTCAAACTTGTGGACAGTTTCATCCACCATCCAGTATTCATCCTCAAACCGCCCGTGTTCATCGCCGGTTTCCTTCGCCCAGTAGGTGCCGGGGTCAAGGTAGTAGCCAGCCTTGCCCTCCGCATTGGTGATAAGTGTACCGATCTCCTGGGTGCAGGCTTCGTCGGAGTAGACGGTGATGTGCCAGCCCTCCACAGATTCGCCGGTATTGGTCATTTTGTAAAACCAAACCAGGCCCTGTTCCTTGTTGTGCCAGGTATCCACAGTGTTTTCCCCGGCTTGCACAGTCGCATCATGGAAGCCCAGCTCCGTAGACCAGTAATTGTCCTCCGTGGGCAGCTCTACCACGGTGTACCGTCCTAACGGAAGATTGTCGGTGCAGGCGTAGCCGTTCTCGTCGGTTGTATAGTCACCGATGACATTTCCGTTGGAATCCCTCACCCGGAATGTCCATCCCTCAAGCTGATTGCCCGCGTTGGTGGTCTTACGGAATTCAATTCGTCCGTAATGGGTGTTCGTGAAAGTGACAGAAGCGGTCTGATTCACAACTACGGTCATGGATTTTACAGCGGTATCGATCTCCCAATAGGTGTCATCCGTGGGCAGCTCCTTCGCGTAATAAGTCCCGGGAGTAAGCCCTGTCACAGTCACGGTGCCGTCTGCCCCAGTGGTGAAGGGTGAGCCGGACACGGCGCTAGTGCAGGTGGAATCTGTATACAGTCCGATTTTCCACCCGCTCAGGTTAGCTCCTGTGTTGGTTTCCTTCACTAGCTTCACACCGCCGGTGTTCAGTTTGTTCGTGAAACTGACTGTTGCTGTGTTACCAGCCGTCACGGTTACTTTCTGCGGATTGGTACTGGAGCAGTAATACAGGGCGTTGATGGAGCTGTCCGTATGCCCGATTTCCTTGACATAATAGGTGCCAGCAGCCAGATCAGACACCGTGATTTTGCCATTGGCATCGGTAGTATGAGGGCCAGACACCAGCGTAGTGCAAGCACTGTTGCTGTAAATCCCAAACTGCCAGCCGGACAGGTTCTTTCCATCTTCCGTTGTTTTGGTTAGGCTCAGATTTCCGGTCTGGGGCGGGACATTCACGGAAAAGTATGCGGGCATTTCGCTGTACACCGGCTCTGTTTTGCAGGACATCAGCTTTTGCTGTGTGCCATGCTCCCAAACAAAGAACACCTGACTGTCCAGATCGGGAACCTGTTTTGTAGGTGCGACTATTACATTGGAAACAGGCGTATTCGCAGTCACCGTCAACTTGTTCCCGCTGACGGAGAATGTGAGTTCGCTGGTATTGCTGAACGAATACTGGCTCAGGATATTATTGGTGTCCGTCAGAGTGATGCTGTACTTCCCCGTGCCGTCAGGAGTCAGCATATAGCTGGGAGCGGCAGAGCGGCTGTCCTTCATAAAGCTGGGGATGGTATCGTGTTGTGCCATCTGGTTTGCAATTACCAGGTAGGCATCATCCATGCCGTCCAGATAGAAGGTCGTTCCCCATACCGAGGAAGCGCAGTACAGCGATGGCGTGATCGCATCGTATAGCGTGGAATCCCAGAGCGTATACGGCGGATAGGGACTGCGCCAGCCGCAGGCGATTTCCCAGATAATGGCCTGCGTCGCGGCATGGCGGCAGAGCTTTTCATAGCGGAGGGACTGTTCGTCCTTCTTACTGGCAATATCCCGCTGGCCATACATCAGGGCAACGTCAATGGCTTCCACCTTTTCCCGACTGAGCCGGTACATAGCACCGGAACCTTCTGTCATGCTATCAAGGGTATAAGCGGTGCCACTGTGCCCTGTATTGCCCAGTTCCACGCCCGGTTCAATGCAGTAGGCAACATAGTAGTTATTGGCATATCCGGTCTGGTTCTTCAGGTAGACAGAATACAGCGGCAGGATGTTCTTGTGCTGGATGTAGCCCTGTGCGGGAATATCAATGCCGCCGCTGGGCAGTGTCAGGTTGGCAAAAGCGTTGGGAGCGCCGGAGATCTCCGCCTCCGCAAAGACGGCGATGCTATTATCCAGCGCCCAATAATCCATCTCTTCCTCCTGCAGCGAAATTGTTTCTGGTTCCGTCTGGGACACCGGGAGTGTATTTTCCGAGGTGGTTTCCTCCGGGGGATCGGTTGCGTGGGTGTCGGGCGTGGTGCTGTCCGTCGGCTCTATCTCAGCTGCGAATGTCGTGGGAATCATGCCGATAGCCAGCACCAATATCAGGAGAAATGCGATACTTCGTTTTAATGCAGATGCCATGATTTTATCCTTTCATAAAAATATCCCCTGCCACATCAGCAGAGGTTGCCCGGAAAATTGGAATTGCAGCACGGAACTGTCTCTCCTTTTCGGAGTGTACAGGTAGTTTGGAGGGGGTGAGGTGTGGAGAGGGGGAACCGTGCCAGTCCCCTGCCCTCCTGATTCTGCAAAATGGGCAGACTGCCCCCTTGTAAGTGGCTACCGTTCCTGTTCCCGCTGGCGTTTCCGATAGAAGTCCAGGGCCTTGACGATGGTATCCTCAATCTTCTGCGCAGGCGTCCCCGGCGCGAAGAATTTACTGATACGCTCTTTCGGAATCTTGAACTGCTCCTTCTGATTGGGCTTTTCTTCCTGCATGATGGAGAAAATTACATCCATGTTCAGCCTGCCCTCCTCCGAAAACTTCCGCATTTTCATGGCCTGAACATGGGAAGGCGTGCAGTCCTCCGTAGTCATGGTTTCGTACAAATCATGCTGCTCCCGCTGGGTCAGGTAGGACAGCTCCACCGCAGGCCGGAGGGCAATTTGCAACTTGTCCTTTTCTTTCAGGACGGAGTTGTCTACCAAATCCAGAACTTCGGGAATCAGCTCAGTCAAGCGGATATACTTGCGAATTTGCTCGTGGCTTTCACCCGCCTGATCTGCCAGAAGTTCACGAGAAGTTTTACCACCGAAATTCTGCAACAGTGTTGCAGAATTATCTCGGCTGGGCCGCCCTGCCTGCCTACGCATGGCATCCAGCTTCATCTTATAGGCAAAGGCCTTCTCCGACGGCAGAAGCTGCTCCCGCTGCAAATTGGAGTCCACCATAATAATGGTCGCTTCCTCGTCCGTCAGCTCACGGACAATACAGGGCAGTTGTAGCTTCGCAATCAGGGTACAAGCCAGCTTGCGGCGGTGACCGGCAACCATTTCATAATGCCCATTTTCCTTTGGGCGGACAATGGCAGGAACCAGAATGCCATGTTGCTTTACGCTCTCCGCCATCTCGATCATGCTGTCGTCCATGCGTATCTTGAAGGGGTGGTTGGGAAAATCGTCGATTTTGTCCACGGGGATCTCCTGCACTCTGGGTCGGTTGGCAATGTCCCGCTCCTCCTGAGTGGTGAACAGGCTATCGACTGATGTCAGAAGGCTTGCTGCGCTGTTTTTCTCCAATGTCTATTACCTCCTTCACCAGAGTGCGGTAGGCTTCCGCTGCCCGACTCTTCGGCTCATGTTTGAAAATGCTGTGATCTGCGGTGCTGATCTCTGCCAGCCGAACCGTTGCCGGAATCACTGTCTGCATAATGGGCAGGTGTTTTCCATAGGCCGATTTGACCGATTCCACAATATCCTTGCGGAATTTGGTCTCATTGGCCATCGTCATAAAGACACCGCCGATTTTCAGCTTGGGATTGATCTGCCGCTTGATGCTCTGCACGGTGCCAACCAGCTCCGTCATATCCTCGGCGGCGAAATAGTCCGCCTGAACCGGAATGAGAACATAGTCCGATGCAGACAGGGCGTTGATGACCAGCATACCCAGAGACGGACGGCAGTCCAGCAGCACATAATCGTAGTCCTTTTTGACATCATCCACATACTGCCGCAGCACCGTCTCCCGGCTCATGACATTCACCAGCCCCACCTCCACAGCGGACAGGGTACGGTTGCCGGGGACGAAATCAAAGCCCTCGTGATGGTGATAGATTTCCGAGTGTTCTCCGCCGCTGACACCTGCCACAATATTGTTCATGGCGTTCCCCAGTGTCAGCGGCAACTCATGGGGCTTTCTAAGCCCCAGCATTTTGGTCAGATCCCCCTGCGGGTCAACATCCAGCAGAAGAACCTTCTTGCCCTGCATCGCCAGACCAGCGCCCAGGTTATACACAGTCGTGCTTTTCCCGACACCTCCCTTTTGATTGGCAACGGCAATGACCTTCGTTTTTGCCATAGGGATTTTCCTCCTTACATAGATTTAGCCGCCTGCGATGAAGCAGACGGCTATGTACTAGTAGAAAAGAAACACCGCTCATTCACATAATTCGATGAACAAGCGGTATTATAATATGTAATATACGAAGTAGCGGATTATCTAAAGAGAAATTGATTTCATATTATCTCAATATCTTCATCTGTTATCTTCTGTACTGCAGACAGTATTTCCGCAACACTCTTAAAACGCTCTGCCCTGTTTGGGGAAGTCCCTTTCTCCCAGAATCGTTTAATCACACCATCATTCAGTGTTTGAACCGTCGCTTTACCTGTCAAGATAAACATACAAAGCCGTGTAAGTGCAAAGGTTTCATGACACATTTGGTAATTTGAAAACCCAACATTAATTAGATCGGGATCATTTAATGATCCCTTAAGTTCCGATTTTAAACTTGTAAGGTTGCTATCTGGTACTTTTACTAAGCCAAAATCAGCAATCTTAACGACATCAACATCATCATAATGCTTAATAAATACATTCGTAAGGCTAATATCTCGATGAAGAATTCCTTTGCTATGAATATATTCAAGTCCCCGGCATACTTGGGCAATGATATTTTTTCTCTTTTGTAATGAAAGGTTATTCTTGTTTGGGCCATAATAATGTCCAATATAGTCGAATATTGTTTCATTCATATATTCCATTGTATATTCGTTTGTCTCCTTATTGAATGAATACACATCAATTACATAGGGAGAACGGAGTGATTTCAATACATCAAATTCCTGTTTGAATCGAGATAATTCTTTGACGTCCAAATCAGGATTCGCTCGCTTCAGTACAATCGGGATGTCATAATTAGGATCAGTATAACGAAATACCTTCGCATAAGACCCTTTATCGATTTGTTCTAAATCTGCAAAAACAACTCCATTATTTCGTTTAAGTCCAATTCCACTTTCAAGTCGAAAAATAGGTGTCAGCTCCGCTATTTCTACTTCTATGAAATCTACTGGAATAGTACTTCCTCCACTTTTGACAACAAACTTCCGCGTATGTCTGATTGCATTTTCATAATTAGGATCACAAACTTTGAACGCATAGTCAGTTGCTCTGAGTTTGCTTCTTAATTGATCGATTTGCTCAATAACCGACAAATAGGCCCTACTATCCTCAGCATGAAAATAACCACCGCATGAAACCTTGTTCCCATCTTCATCATATTGATAGCGTATGTCGCTATTGATAACACCAAACCAGTAATTTAGTTGTGTGTGATATGCGGCAAACAATGTTCTTAAATCTTCGTTAGGAATGAACTCATATAATTCAAAAATATCATCCAGAAAAGAAAGATTACACCCCATGCGAACACGTTTAATGTATGAATCAATCTGTGCCATAACATCACTCCACTCATATTTTTATCAATTGTACAACATCATCACGAAAAAGTACAGAGCTTTAGTTGGAAGAAATAAGGTTGTCCTGGATATTGCAGAAATGACAGGCAAATCGTCTTTAGCCTCATAACCAACCTTGTCTCCATATTGCATCTTACTTTCATTTGTGGTAATGCAGTTTTCGGCATAGGGATTTTGCTGTTAAAGTCTCAAAGATAGCAACCCCAAGATCCGAACATTTTTGATGGTATATGCAATAATTTATTGAACACTAGCAGCTGCGACGGTTATCTTTTTACGAAATTCACAAATTATTTCATACTTTTTTTCAAATGGTTAACGAATATCAGTATCTAATGTTTCTAGAGCTGACTTAATTCAACAAAGTGAAATAGACAACTCGGTATCTTTGTGGTAAAATATCATCAGCGCTAAGAAGGAGGCGTACTCTCTATGTGGGACACCATTCAAAAACTGGAATATCGTGTGCGAGCCAATATCGAAGGTGCACAACAGGAACTGAATATGAGATTGACTGACCGCATGGAACTGCCTCTTTATGGTCTGCATGGTGAAAAGTTGTATCTGACAGGAGTTTCTGCTCTTCGGAAAAAGGCAGCGGAGCTGGATGCGCTTTATGAGCAGCTTCCGGCACACCGGGGTGTGAAAGATACGATTCTTCTGGATGCCTGGTCCTCTGCCACCATTGAAGGTGCGAGAACCACGGTACAGAGGGTACGGGATCATTTTGAAAATCCCAAGACTAAGGATGACCGCATGGTTGTCAATACCATCATGGGCAGCAACTACGCCTACAACCATCCCATTACCGAAAACAACATCCGCAGGCTATGGGAGAAAATCGTGGACGGTGTCTGCGAAAATGAGGAGCATCGCGGAAAACTGTATCGGGATGGTATGGTTTATATCGGTTCCGGGGAGCGTGTAATTCATGTTCCCGCTCAGGCTGAGCAGTTGCCAGAGCTGATGACACAGTGGTTTGCTTATCGGGAAACGAATGACCCCGACTTACTGATTCGTTCTTTTGTGGCACACTTCTATTTCGTTTATCTGCATCCCTTCTGTGACGGCAACGGCAGATGTGCGAGAATCCTGAACGCTTCCCAGCTATATCATGGCGGATATCGGAAGATGAAGAATCTGCCGCTGTCCAGTGCCATCAACAATCAGCTCAGCGGATACTACGGAAGTCTTGCGGATTCGGAAACGGTTTTGAACGGAATCGATGGCAGATGGCTGGACTTGTCCCCCTTTGTGTCCTATATGCTGGATGCCTTTGAGCACTGCCTGATAGATGCAGCCCTTTCTGTAAATGCGCTTACAGAGGCAGAATCGAAGCTGTTGGAGCGGATGAACAAAGCTGGCCTCCATGCCGAAATCACGACGAAAAAAGCCGCTGGCATTTTGCAGCGGTCCGAAAGCGGTGCGAGAACAGTTTTGAATAGCCTTGTCAAGAAAGGGTATCTGACCGTAGAGGCAAACAAAGCGCCTTATATCTACCACCTTCACCAGCATATTCCCTACAATTAACCACAAGAACGTACTGCCCATTAATAAGGCAGTGCGTTCTTCGTGCTATATGCGGTATTTTCACTCCGTCCGACTATCTGCCATCGTTCAGGAATGCTCCATTCTCAATGTGGAATACTAGCGCAGAGGTGATGATTATGGCAAAGAAAGGTATGACCCATCCCGATTTGACCCGTGGGCCGAGAAATGACCTTTCCCCTGTCCCCCAGATTCAGGGCAAGGCCAAAAGCGGTAAGGAAAAAGCAAATCCCATCATTGCGGGAACCACCGACGCAAATCAGAAGGTGTGGCACGAAAAGCCCATATCCAAGGCTCATGGGATCATTGATACGGATCTGGCAAGGGACAATCTGGAAAATGACATTCCTTTTGCGGATTTGCAGGATCTGTAATCCTAAATGCAGGGCACGATACCAGCGTGCCCTGCCCATAGTCCATTCCTGCAAATGAAGCAGACGGCTATGTACTGACAACAAGAAACCGCTTACTCGAAACAATCAAGTAAGCGGTTCGGTATGTATTAGATTCTTTTCACTGGGGCAGAAAGGACTTTCAGAATCAGGTCATCCACGCAGTCCGTGAAGCGTCCCTGCTGAATCAGTTTGTTCTTCATCTGGACAAGGCTTCTGATCAGAACTCTGTGTTCATTCTCACTCAGGTACAGGTAGTGTCTTTTCTTCAGCATGGGATAATCCCCCTTCCAGTTGTTTCTATGATGCCATTATAAACGCTTATCGTTCCATTTCAAATGTGCAACATACTTTTGGAGTATGGATTGTCACCTTCCATTCCTCGGCCCCTGCAGGACATCCTTTCCCACCAGCCAGAGCTGGCCAAGGGGATTCTTAACGATTACCTGACATAGCGGCAGCTTCCGAAGGTTGGTCTGCGTAATCCCCTCCTCCAGTTTGTTGCTGGGATCGGGTTCGTCTGAAATCCAGCCCTGCGCCTCGGAAATCGGCAGCGGTTCGGCTCCACCATACAAAAAAAGCCCTAGAAACTTGTTCTAGGGCTTTTTTATTGCTTTATCAGCTATATTCACACGTTCTCCGAACTATTCTACTAGAAAATATTACCACAGATTTTAATATTTTTCCGCGTGCGGTACGTTTTTAGGGTGCAAATTGGCAACGGATTGGCAACGGAATTTTGCCGCTCATTCTCTGAGCCGCCGCATAATCGCCGCGTATTCTTTGGGGTATATCAGCTGAATGCACTCCATGTGTTCGTCCATCACTTCTAACAGCCGTTTCATTCCCGCTGAATTTGCGGCAATTGCAAACTCGCTCCCGGATATTTCATCATTTTGTGGCGCAGGAGCGGAGGAATACAAGCTTACGGGGGAAACATCAGCAGAGCGGGAATATCCCGGGAACATGTGATCTAGAATGGTATAGCATGAGGCCATTAACTGGCATGTTGCCGCCGTCGGGCGCTTCACTGCTTTACATTCTTCGATTGTTTCCAGCAAATCCCGCTCTGCCAACATTTTTTAATCCTCCATACAACGGACGGCCTTTTCTAAAGCCTCTCGTGTCCGGCTATCCGGCGCTTCATCAATCATGCGCCGCAGCTTATCCGCAATATCTTCCTTGGCGTCTGCGCGGCTGTAGCGCCCCATGCTATCGCGTTTACGGCTTCGGTAGCTCACGCCGTCCCGGTAATCGGCTCTATAGCCATCCCGTCCATAGTTGCCCATGGCGTACCAGTCCCCGGCGCTGCTGTACCCTTCACCCATCATGATCTTATCCAGATTCTTCATGGTGTGCGTCAGCTTGTCCACGGTTTCCAGATCACCGGCGGACAGTTCGCCTTTTTCGGCGATTTCGTCCAGTTCCCGGCAAAGTGTATCTCTCAACTGTTCCCAGTGCTTCATTATTTCACCTCCTAGGCCACGCGCTCAATCATCAGATTGGCGTTGGCAACATCGATTGCCTGCGCGGAGACATTGCGCACGGATAACGCCACGCAGCACCCACGTGGAACATCCACAAACGCGGAGGTTGCCACGTTGAATGCGTCTCCCACGGCGGCGGGTGTTGCCGTCGCCGTAGTGGTGGGAAGCGCTTCACCGCCCAGCGCCAGCGCTACGCTGATAGCCCCAGCGGTTCCGCCGGTAGGCACGGAGATGTTTCCCACGAAAAGCACGCGATACCGCGCGATTGGGGAACATCCATTGCAAATGCCCCGAAGTGTCACCAGCCCAGCGCCTTCACGGTGAACAACATACCCCCGCCCGCATTTCACCGGCGCATCGGTAAACAGCACGTTTTGTCCGGCGGGCACCGCCTGGACAGCGTTCGCAGTAAGTTCAACCGCCATGCTAGTCCCTCCTTACGCTACACTCCCGCAGCCGTAGCCGTTACCGTAGCAGCAGTTGGGATTCTGCACCTGATAAGCGGGAACCGGGCGGGGATTGTAGTACGCGAACTGGTTCTCCACATAGCCCTTGATCGTGAGATTCTGGGCATTCTGGGAAGCGGCCAGCTGCGCCATAAAGAGCTGCTGATTCTGATCGGCGATTTTCTGATCTTTCGCCGCCAGCTCCTGGGCAGTCAAGCGCTGGTCGATGGAGCGGAAACCGCAGTTCATGGCATCGATGATATCACGGGTGGTGTTCTGGATGGTGTTCCGGGTGTCGCAGCTCTGGGTAGCCATGTTGTAATTTACGCCCTGGATAGCGGCGCGATTTTCGCAGCAGCACTCCTGATTTGCCATCTGCATCTGGAAAAGCTGCTGCATCAAGGCAGCCTGCTGATTGCACCGGGAAAGCTCCGCCGCCTGGAAACCGTTGCTGATATTCTGGTTCACGCCTGCAAACCCATTGAGCATCCCGGTATTCATGGCGTAGAAGCCGTCGCAGACACCGTTGTTCACGCCGTCAATTTTCCGCTCGATGTTGGAAAAATCGGACGCGAGAACATACCCGTCCACCACGCCAGCGCCGGAGCCACGACCGCCAAAGCCTCCGCCCCAGCCGTTGCCGCCCCAGCCGAAGAAGCCGAAGATCAGGAAAATGATGATCCATGCAGACCAATCACCGCCCCAACCTCCGCCATAGCCGCCGTTGTTGCCATCGGTGACAGCTCTGATATCAGCGGGGGTCATTTCACTTGCTGTAATACTCATTTTGTTCTCCTTTCAAAAGATGAAAAATATAACAAAATCTGGCCAGATTATTGTTTACCTTCTAGGCGCTCCGAAGCCAAACATGCCCCGGAATTGCTCAAACTGCCCCTGCATCTGCTGTGCCATTTGCTGGGCTTGGTTAAGCTGCTGCTGGTTTACACGCCCGCTCTGCACAAGCTGATTAAGCAGTTGCTGCGGGTCTTGCCCCCTCATCTGCTGCATAAATTGGGGGAATTGAGAAATCATCTGCATAGGATTAGGCGTCATTGCGTTTTACCTCCGCTTTCTTGGCATCGCGTTTTCCATCCGTCAGCTGGTTCAGCCGTTCCTCTACAGCGGAAAGCCGCTGCTCAAATCCTGCGTTGACTGCCTCCGGAGTAGCTCCTGCGTCCCGGATTTTGTATTCATACGCTACAATCGGCATTGGTCGCCCTTGCGCGTCCGTCCGCTTTTCGTAGAATACAGGCTTGTTGCTGTCCCAGAGCCGCACAAATCCGTTTGCCGTGACGATAAACGCCTCCGCCGCAGATTCCGAAGCTACCCAAATTCGGTCATCAAGGGGCGGCTGTTGGCCTTGGACGGGTATCTGCGGTTGCCCGATGGGCATTTGCGGCTGGAAATAATTGGGCTGAAAATAGCCGGATTGGTAGTTGGGCTGCATATAAGGATTTGCCATCATTCACGCCTCCAAAAATAGATAGGATTTTCGTCCATTGAGTTCCAAGTATCGTACAAAACGCCGTTTTCCACGGCAACAACGTGGTTTTTCAGCGCGACAACGTAGATCCCGTCAGGGTATTCCCGGATAAAATCGCCTACGGTGTAGCAATCCGGGCATTCCGCCGGGATTGCCGCCCGCCTGAATCCGTGCCGCCGTAACACCGCGCCCCATACGTTATTTGCGCTAGGCATATCACATTGAGTCAGCCCCTCGCTGGCCAGCTCAACGTATGATTGATACCAGTCAATTCCCAGAGCCTTTGCCACAGCTCTGACTGCGCAATCGCCGACTTTCGCGGCGCGGGGATTTGGATTAAAGCTTTGAAATTCAGCCATAGGCAACGCCCCCTTTCTGCCTATAGAATAACAAAAAAGTCGGTAGGGAAACTCTCGTTTCCCTACCGACTTACAATCACATATCCTTCAAAAAGCTATCAGAAGTCTATGTTTTTTGGGAGTATGTAGCTATACTCCTGCACACTGTTATAGGAGTTTTTCAACTTCCTAATGTACCTATCTAATGTGGCAAGGGACATGCCGTAAGCGTGGCACTGCTGTACACGGCTCCATCCGGCGGCTCGGGTGCGGATGATCTTTTCCTCTAGCGGCGTAAGAATCGCCAGAGAACAGAACTCATCCAGAATCACCCGATTCCACGGGACTTTATCCACTTGTCACATCAGTCCTCCTTGGGGGAACTGTAAGTTCTTGCCTGTTTGCTGTCAGCAATACCGGCGGTGGTAGGATCATTGACCACGCCCAGGATCACCAGCAGGGCAAACACGGCGTTCACCACGGCCAGAAGCTTGTCGCCGATTTCGCCCAAGTCCAGCGTAAAGCCGAACAGGGCAGCTACCGTCTGCACCAGCAGAAGCAGCGCAGGAATTGCGGCCAGCCAGAAGTTCTTGTTCTTGATACGTACAACCCAGTTAATCATTTTTGTTTTCCTCCTTGTTCGTTAAGCGTATAAAATTTTCTTGCCGTATCTCACGGCGCATTCATGCTCGATGGTGCATCCATTGTAGTGCTGCCAATCCTTGCAGAAGTACACAACATCTGCCTCTCCCAGCAGCTTAATGGACTCTCCGAGATACCACAGAGGGGCAGCTTGGGCGGGGGCGTTTTTGAAAAAGGAATCAATAATTTCGACTTTGATTCCCTCAGCTTCAAAACGGCTTATTACCTCCGCTCTTTCTGCTTCAATTTCTTCATTGGTTTTGCCTTTCATTGGTTGGCTGATAAAAAGTTTCATGTTGTTCCTCCTTAAATTTAGCCCAGCCCAAGCCGGGCAAGAATAAACCCTACGACAGCGGCTACGACGATGTAGATGACCCTTTCTACCACCGATTTCCACCGCTTGCCGGGTTCGGATTTCAGCTCCTGCACGTCCGTGCAGAGGCCGTCAACCTTTTCCCCGGTGACCTCCACCTTCTCCGCCATGACGGCGACGGATGTTGCCAGCGTGTTCAGCGCTTCCGTCTGCTTTTCCAGAGCGTCCAGCCGGTGAGAGTTGGATTTCCCCCGCTGCTCTACAGCGGAAATCCACTTGGTGATCTCAGCTTCTTCCATTGGCATACTCCCTTCTCAGCCGTTCCACCGGCTGTATTTCCCGTTGTCCTCGTGAATCCCCCATCCGTAAAGCCCCAGGCCGCCCCGCCCGGGGATTTTCTTGGCCTGTACCTCCTGGGCTATGGCATACAGTTTCTCCGGGGAGATAGCCCCCGAGAGGTCAACAGCCTGTCCTGTGGTGTGCAGGGAGTTGGATACTCCGCCCACTTCGGCATTGTGCCGCTTGCACCGCACACCGGAATTCACATTCAGGGGAACCCCCACCCGGCGGCGTATCTCATCCGCCATGCGGACGGTTTCCTCCACCGGTTCTGCGGGGAAGCCGTTGCAGTATTTTCCGCCGCACTGGCACCGGAACTCCTCCCGGGTGAAGTACTTGATGTCGTCCCAGAATGTTCCCGTCTTCGGCGCGTCGCTGCTTTCCGGCTTCTCCACCCTTACCGCCGTCCCGGCAATGGCACCAATCAGCATTTTCTGGGTAGCCGAACCCGGTATCCCGTCCACGGTAAGCCCGTAGTCGGCCTGAAACGCCCGGATTGCCCCTTGGGTATTCCTGCCCTCAATGCCGTCAATCGTGCCGGGAGAATAGCCTAGATAAGTCAACAGGCATTGAATTTGCTTTACCGTCATACGTTCACCTCTTCCCAGCCCTTGGGGTATGCGGACGGCGACCATACATTATTGCCCATCGTTGAACGGTATACTTTACCGCCTTCCGTGCAGCAGTCGCCCTTATTGTAGGGGCTGGTAGACACGGCGACGAACGGCAACGCTTTTGCTGGGTCTGTGCTCCAAGCAAACCCCCACTGCGCCGGAAGTTCCTCTGGCTCCTTAGTGTAGATAGTGCTGTCATAGGGCTGCACAAGCCGCACCACACGGCCAGCAGACGACTGACACACAAACCCGGCCTTGCGCTCCAACATGTTTTTGTTTGCGACAGCAGCCTTGAAACCGGGAATGTCGCTATCCGCCGCGTTCAGTTCGGTGCCTGTCATGCCCGGGGCTTTCTCCTGCAAGGCAAGTGCGTTCGCCCGTCCCTGAGCATACATGATGCTTTTTCTTTCCTCTTGTGTCACAGACTGTCAACCCCTTTCTTGTAGGCTTCATCCAACTCTTTCAGCTGTTCCTCACCGCCGCTGGATTTTATTTCCATGATTTTCGCAAGGATGGCGTTTTTGCGTTCTTCTATGGTCACGAGTTGTTCACCCCCAGAGCAGTTTCAATTTCAGTCAGCGCAGATTCGTATTCGGCATTCTTCTTCTGTGCTTCTTCCAGCGGGGTGAGGATTTCCACACCGTCCCGATAGAATTTACCATTGCTGTAGGTATCGCCGATAGCCACGGGGCGGTCTGCGGGATTGATTAGGGACTCAGTTTCAGGCTCGGAATCGGAGCACCACAGCATGTTGACCACGGTGCCATTTTCAATGAGTGCCATACTTTTGGCCAAAAATATCACGTCCAATCTTTTATTATTTTTGCGACTCCAATCCTCCGCGCCATCGAGTGTATCGACGTCTTCCTCGTTGGTGGAGGTGGGGGTAGCTGGTATGGTACGTGGGGCGGGGACGGAAATCCCAACTTCGTCCCAAGTGCAGCAGCTGGCGGTGGATACACGATTACGAAAAAGAATATAAGCGTAACCGTTGGAACACGGTACACCATATCCATCGGAGCCGGTGGTCTTGGCGGAACGGGGGATAGTAACGCATCAGGGAAAAATGGCGGTAATACGACAGCCTTTGGCGCAACTGCCAATGGCGGAAAAACTGGAACAACCAAAGCCAAGGGCGGCGATGGAGGCTCTGGAGGAGCCGGATATGACGGCAGCAGCGGTGGCATCGATGGTGCTGATGGTAGCGGTGGTCGATATGACGAATGGGCTGGTGGCAAAGGGCAAGGTACTACTACGCGAGAGTTCGCCGAAACTACCGGAAAACTGTATTCAACCGGAGGATCTTTCGACAAATCGACAGAAGTTTCTGCAAATACCGGCGATGGAGGAAATCATGGAAGCGCCCAAGCAAACGGACATATGGGTGCTTCTGGCATCGTTGTAATTCGTAATAAAAGGTAATTATCTCTTATTTCTTATAATTACAATTCCGGAACCGCCTTTTGCAGCCTGCATGGAGTGACTTCCTCCTCCACCACCGCCGCCTGTGTTGTTTTCTCCGGCTGTGGCGTTTAGCCCTTTACTTTTGGAGCTTCCATTCCCACCGCCCCCAGCGCCGCCAGTACCACCTGTACCGTCGTAGCCGCCATTGGAGAAATAATTTCCTCCGCCTCCGCCGCCAGCGTACAGTTTTCCGGCGGTTCCGGCAAATTCTCGTGTGGTCGTGTGCTGGCCGACTCCGCCTTTACCAGCACCTGCATCGCCATCAGAACCATTACTTCCTCCATTGGCAGGGGCACCATATGAACCTGATCCTCCACCGGAGCCACCATCTCCACCAGCTGCGGAACCGCCCCCTCCATCTCCCGAATTCCCGTGTCTTCCTCCGTTGGCAGTTAACTTAAATGCAGTAGTATTTCCTCCATCACCATCTATAGCACCACCGGAACCTATGCTTATCACATACGGAGTTCCAACTGAAACCATGATATTTTTCCCGGTAGTGGTGTACCCTCCACCACCTCCGCCGCTGTGAGCACGTGAGGGACTTGCACCTCCCCCACCTCCACCAACGAGGAAGACGTCGATACCGTTTTCTGCGCCATTGAGATTGGTAAACGTCAGTGTGCCAGAGGTGAGGAAGCGGATTTTCCAGTTGCCCTGAGATACGGTGATAGGCTCATCGGAATCGTTGACGATTTCGTAGTCGCCGGTGTAGGTAAACTCTGGAATGGTATTGAACGAGATTGCCGTGCTGTAGTCAGTCGTAATCACAACATTCTTTTGAGCAGTCTTGCCGTCGCCGGTGATGGTAACCGTCCACGTCCCGCTTGCAAGTCCCTTGAACACCACTACGCCGCTCGTGCCGGAGTTCTTGGTCTTCGTCTTTCCGTCCTTGGAAACAGTCACCGTGACGTTCGCCGGGGCTGTGACGGTAAGGGTGCCGCCGGAACCACCGCCCCCGGTATTTACTCTGCCAATCATATGTTTGCACCGCCTTTCCAGCAAATAATGGTGGGAATCGTAATTGCCGATTCCGGGGCGCTTGCGGCATACAGATACACACCGCCGTTGTAGGTAGCCGCAACAGGGGCAAAATTTCCGTCAATTGCGTCTGCCACGCTAAGAACCACCTCTGGAATCATGGAGTTCAGAACTCCCGTCAGTGCGATTGCCGCGCGGAATGGGTAATCCTGATATGTAGAATCAGCCACAAACGCGGATACCG
>OLGB01000181.1_pt1 | contig 92886 bp, 87 predicted proteins | sample 1605691 | NCBI WGS metagenome assembly OLGB01 (sample SAMEA3888925, study PRJEB22519) | human gut metagenome | biome: human gut; feature: human-associated habitat; material: faeces | place: Denmark | collected 2010 | reverse complement strand
AAATTTTACCACGAAAGGCGCGTCCCCGCTATTTTTATTTGCCGCTCCGCCCCCCTCGGGGGGCGGAGCCCTCGCCTGCCGGCGGATCGGGGGTCGTTATTTCTCCCAGAATTATTTTACACTAACTGGGAGAAATCAAGCGCAGGGATTGAGTTGCCGGAGTTTGACGCAATTCAATTATACCACAGGAGGACCTTCTCTTGCTTCTTATTGGTCACCCATGTATTGTACCTAAACATGCACAGCATAAAGTGAATGATCGCATCGGTATTATCCGCAACGGTTTCCCATGCATGTAATACAATTCATTACCACTCCTGTCGGATAAGCTGTCTATCAGCTTCCGGCATATGTTTCCATATATTTTTAATAATTGCACATAGCCCAAATATTGTGTGTTGTGCTTTTTTATTATGTCCGATATAATTAGTGCGTAAAAACAACTATCACGCCGTATTCGGTTACGATATGCGGCAAAGAGGTACGACTGTGGAAAAGAATAGCTATGAAAACATTCCTATAATTCCTCTCAGAGGATTGATAGTTTTCCCATTTACCCTCGTCAGCTTCGATGTGGGAAGGGATAAGAGCGTTGCCGCAATCGAGCTTGCTCAAAAAAACGAGCAGCTCATCTTTGTGTCTGCTCAGAAAAACCATCGCCAGAGCGAGATATCCAGTGATAATATCTACACGACCGGCTGCCTTTGCAGGATAAAGGCGGTATCTCGTCTCATCGGCGATACCATACATGTAACGGTAGAGGGCTTATCCCGGGCAAAGGTCGTGCGCTTTATTCAGCACGATAACCTGATAGCGGCCGATATTGTTCTGTTTGACGAAAGCGTAAACAGTGACAAAGCCTTGGCGCTGCGTCCGACGATCTCTGAAAAGCTAAACGAGCTTATCAACGCATCATCACGCCCCGGCATACAGGAATCCCTTATGCTTATCGAGAAGGCGATCATGTCCTATGACTATATGTTCAAAGCGGCCAATCTTATCATCCTCAAGGCAGATGAGCGTCAGCAGTATATCGAGCAGGAGGATTTTGAGCAGCAGTGCGTTATGCTCATCAGCATAATAAACCGCGAGATCGAGCTTGCAACCCTGAGCAAGCGCATAGATCAGCGGGTTAAGGAACAAATCGATAAAAATCAAAAGGAATATGTCTTGCGCGAGCAGATACGCGCGATCCGTGCGGAGCTTGGCGAAAATGAACAGATGGAGTCTGACGAATTTCGCAAGCGCCTTGCGTCAAGGGAATTCCCGCCTGCAATCAAGGCTAAGCTTGAAACCGAAATAACCCGTTTTTCCGCCCTCCCCCCAGGTTCGCATGAAGCTCCGTCGCTCAGGACCTTCATCGATTGCCTGCTGGATCTTCCCTATACCGAAGAAAGCACGGATAACCTTGACATTGAGAACGCAAAAGCGATCCTCGACGCCGACCATTATGGTCTTGATAAGGTCAAGGAAAGGGTTCTTGAATACCTTGCCGTCGGAAAGCTTACCGGCAAGGTCAACGGACAGATAATTTGCTTTGTAGGCCCGCCGGGCGTCGGAAAAACCTCAATATCGTCATCCATCGCAGCCGCTCTCGGGCGCAAGTTTGTTCGCATGAGTCTTGGCGGAATACGCGATGAGGCTGAGATAAGAGGACACCGCAGGACTTATATCGGCGCAATGCCCGGAAGGGTCATAGCGGCAATGCGTCAGGCAGGCACCATAAACCCAGTTATCCTTTTTGATGAGATAGACAAGCTTGCCAAGGACTATAACGGAGATCCTGCGGCGGCGATACTCGAGGTGCTGGACAGCGCACAGAACTTTGCATTCCGCGATCATTTTCTGGAGATGCCCTATGACCTGTCCAAGGTCATGTTCATAACGACTGCAAACGATCTCTCAGGTATTCCCCGTCCCCTCCTTGACAGGATGGAAGTAATTGAGGTGCCAGGATATCTTGCAACCGAAAAGATGCAGATCGCCGCGCGCCATCTGATCCCCAAGGAGCTTGAGAAACACGGGCTCAGAAAGAGCATGCTGACCTTCCCCGTTGATATCATCCGGGAGATAATCGAGTGCTACACCCGTGAGGCAGGAGTCAGAACGCTTGACAGAACCATTGCTGCCATATGCAGAAAGGCTGCATGCGATATTTCCGTAGGCAAAAAGCGTATAAAGCTCAGCCATGCCAAGCTTCACGAATACCTTGGCGTTCCCAAATATTCCTATGAAGCAGCCGATGCGGAGCCGGAGATCGGAGTGGTCAACGGGCTTGCATGGACCAGTGTTGGCGGTGATACGCTTCAAATAGAAGTTGCGGCGCTCAAGGGTACGGGACAGCTCCAACTCACCGGACAGCTTGGGGATGTGATGCAGGAGAGCGCAAAGGCCGCTATCACCTGCATACGCGCTCGCTGCGACATGTTCGGGCTGGCTCCCGATTTCAATCAGAAGATCGACCTCCACATACACGTCCCCGAGGGAGCAGTTCCCAAGGACGGACCCTCTGCAGGTATTGCAATGCTGACCGCTGTTGCAAGTGCAGTCACCGGAATTCCTGTAAAGGCCAGGCTTGCTATGACCGGAGAAATAACGCTTCGCGGAAGAGTGCTTCCCATAGGCGGACTTCGTGAAAAGCTCCTGGCGGCGGTAACCGCCGGGATTACAACCGTGCTGCTTCCCGAAAAAAACCGCAGTACGGTATCCGAAGTGCCCAAGGATATCACCGATAAGCTTGAAATCATCTATGTAAATTCCGCCGACGAAGTGCTTGAGCACGCCCTTGTGCGTCAGCCGTTCGTACAGCCAATGATGATTCCGCAGGATACGGGCAGAACCGGTGCGCCGGCATAAGTGAATAATATCGGAACGGAGCAATACAGCTCCGTTTTTTGTTCCGAATAATTTCAAAGGGTTCGGCACAATATATCCAAGTAATTTGGTTGGAATTGCTTGACGATATCCTAGTAAAGTGGTATGATTTGATCGTCCGAAGCGATAACACTAAGGGAGGTACGGGAATGAAGCTGTCCACCAAGGGAAGATACGGCATAAAAGCCATGGTAGACCTTGCTGTAAGCTACTCCTGCGGATGCAGGCTGTCCATCGCTCAGCTTGCCGACAAGCAGGGCATTAGCGCCGCTTATCTTGAGCAGCTTATTGGAACTCTCAAAAAGGCCGGTCTCGTCACCGCCTCCCGCGGTTCTCAGGGCGGATACTCGCTCGCGCGGGCCCCGGAACTCATCAGTGTCGGGGATGTTCTTAAGGCGCTTGAAGGCAGTACGACCCTTGTCGACTGCGTCGGCACCGACGGAACGGACTGCACCAACGTCTGCTCCTGTTCTGCAAGGCCTCTCTGGCTCAAGCTTCAAAGGCGCATTGACGATGTGCTTGATTCAACTACAATCCGCGATATGGCGGATGACTATATTACGCAAACTGAAAGGATGAATTAGTTCTGATGAAACGAGTCTATATGGATAATGCCGCGACTACCTCGCTGCATAAGGAAGTCTTGGATGCTATGATGCCCTATTTGACCGACATGTACGGCAATCCATCGAGCCTTTACTACTTCGGTCAGGAAGCTCATAAGGCCATCGAGAACGCAAGGCATCAGGTCGCAGCCGCACTTAACGCTGAGGATAACGAGATTATCTTCACCGGCTGCGGTACAGAAGCTGACAACATGGCGCTCAAGGGTATCGCCGACAGGTATCAGAAGAAGGGTAAACATATCATAACTTCTGCCGTTGAGCACCATGCAATTCTTCATACCTGTGAGTATCTTGAAAAGCACGGCTATGAGGTCACATATCTCCCGGTCGATGAATACGGCAGGGTCACTGCGCAGCAGGTCAGCGACGCGATCCGCGACGATACCATTCTTGTAAGCATCATGTTCGGCAATAACGAGGTCGGCACCATTATGCCGGTCAGGGAGATAGGTGCTGTCTGCCGCGAAAAGGGTGTGTTTTTCCATACCGACGCCGTTCAGGCCGTAGGTCATATAAAGATCGATGTAAAGGACATGAATATCGACATGCTATCCCTTTCCGCACACAAGTTCCACGGCCCCAAGGGCGTTGGCGCACTCTATGTTCGCAAGGGCATTGTTGTCCCTCCCCTGCTCCACGGCGGCGCTCAGGAGCGCAGGAAGCGTGCCGGTACCGAAAATGTTGCCGGAATCGTTGGGCTTGGCAAAGCTATAGAGATTGCATGCAGCGATATTGACGGCACTGCCGGCAGGATCGCCAAGCTCCGTGATAAGCTTATCGCCGGTATCCCTGCTGCCATTCCCGAAGTTAAGCTCAACGGTCATCCCACCGAAAGACTTCCGGGCAATGTAAATTTCTCTATAATGTATATCGAGGGCGAATCCATCCTGCTTATGCTCGATCTGAACGGTATTGCCGCATCAAGCGGTTCCGCATGTACCAGCGGTTCTCTCGATCCGTCCCATGTGCTGCTCGCAATGGGCCTGCCGCACGAGATCGCACACGGCTCCGTTCGTCTTACTTTGAGCGATGATACCACCGAAGAAGATGTGGATTATGTGCTCGAGGTTCTTCCCGACATCGTTGCTAAGCTTCGCAGGATGTCACCGCTTTATAAAGGTTAATCAATCTACAGGAGGTTAAAGATATGTATACTGAAAAGGTCATGGATCATTTTGCACATCCCCGCAACATGGGAGAGGTTGAAGGCGCAAACGGCGTAGGCATGGTCGGCAACGCAAAGTGCGGCGATATTATGCAGATGTTCCTCAAGGTCAACGATGACGGCATTATTGAAGATGTCGGTTTCAAGACCTTTGGCTGCGGCGCAGCAGTGGCTACCAGCAGCATGGCGACCGAGCTCATCAAGGGCAAGAGCATTGATGAGGCGCTAAAGCTCACCAATTCCGCTGTTGTTGAAGCACTCGAAGGGCTTCCTCCTCAAAAGCTTCACTGCTCTGTTCTGGCAGAGGAAGCTGTTAAGGCCGCTATCGATAATTACTATGCACGCAAGAACGGCGAAACCGACTGCGAATGCAACTGTGTTAACTGCGGACACGAGGAAGAAGAACACGTCGAAGAAGAAGACGAATAACACATCAATATCATTAAACCGAGCCGACAGCCACTGTCGGTTCGGTTTATGCATGCAGATGACGATTTATGCTGGATTTTAAGCCTATTACTTTGGAAATGCTGCGCGAATTCAAAAAACAGCCATTTCCGAACGATTTGAGACTGTGCGATTATACTCCAGGCTGCATGGCTCTTTGGTCAAGCAGTTTTAATATGCTTGGCTGTATCAGGGATTGTGTGCTGTTCTGCCTGTCCGATCCCGAACCGGAAACAGTGCCTTACAGCTGCTATTATACGATGCCCGTGTGTGATGAAGATGGATTTGATGCCGCGCTGGACATAATTGCCGCAGATGCCGCAGAAAGCGGAAGACCGCTTCGATTCTGCTGTGTTCCCGAGGAATACATTGACAGGATCAAGCAGCATTTTGGACAACCCGTTGAGATCAGCAGCAACCCGACTTGGTCAGACTACCTGTATCCATATGAGAATTTCTGCGGCTATAAGGGAAAGGCGCTTCATGGACAGCGGAACCATGTTAATCGTTTTACGCGTGAGCATCCTGATTATCAATTTGTTCCGATGACAAATGAAAATATCAGCCTTGCCAGACGATTCATGGTGGAAAACCGAAGCGAATTTGATAAGGATGAGGCATCAGCCGAAGCAGAGCTTGCGAACCTCAACTGTATTTTTGATGCCTTCGATGCGCTCGGCCTTTACGGCGGATTGTTGTTTGCCGACAACAGGCTTCAGGGTTTTACCATCGGAGAACCGATCGGCGATACGCTCCATATCCATGTCGAAAAATCGCTTACCGGTTTTATCGGAGCTTACCAGGTGCTCGCAATGTGTTTTGCCGAGTCCATGAAAAGTGATCGTCTCATTTACATCAATCGTCAGGACGATGCCGGAGACGAGGGATTGAGAAAGTCCAAGCAGGGATATAAGCCCTGTAAGATGCTGGATAAATATAACATTATTTATTCATAAAAATCCGGCAATGCAGCAGCATTACCGGATTTTTTGCGAATCAAATATTCTTATTGTCCTGCGGCCTTTATATTAGCCTCATGCTCCACATCGTGAAGATTGCCCACGTGTGACAGGCTGCCCGAAAAGAAGACGCAAATATGTCCTGTCATGCCGTTCTCTGTGAGGCTCTCGGAGCCGTGCGGATAGCACTGAATGGATGCTGCGATATTCTTATCGCCTATCTTAACTACCACCGGACGCTTATAGCAGTTGAACTCCCCGCCGCAAATCTTCATAAACTCTTCGAGCCAATCCTGACTTGTCAGCTCCATCTCGGCATGGTTTTCACCCCCGGAGAAGGTCAGTTCAAAAACCTTGCCTGTATTGCAGTCCGTTACCTCATAGGATTCTCCGATAGTGAGCAGTGATTTAACCGCATTCCACTCGACCGTTTCGCCCTTGACCGAAAGCTTTTCGGAGGTCGGGCCTATTGCGATATGGACCGAGTCGGGTATCTTTGCCCTTGGTGCATCGTTTGAGAACAGCTTGCGCATCGTCTCATATCCCATAACGCCGTCAACGGCAACCGATAGGCCAACATCACAGCAGCGCTGCTGAAATGCCTTAACAGCCTCCACGGTCATCGAGCGGTATGCTCCGGTAGGTTTATAGAAAAGATATCCAAGCTCAGCAAGCCGAAGCTGAATACGAACTACGGTCTCGCCTGTAGCTCCGTTAGAATAAACGCCTTCGTTTGCAGCTGAAGCCGGAACAAATGCGGCGGTAAGCAATATTACGCATAATGCAAATGATATTAGCCTTTTCAACTCTTTCCCTCCCGAATACTGAACGATGCCTAGTTTCGTTATCAGTATATCACATTCTTTTCGCTCTTGCAACTTAGATTTGATATTTTTGCTTATACTTGTGAATGAATATTTATTGTGTTATAATACAGAATGAGTAGGTATGAAATAATTTGAGGGAAAATATGGAACAAAGGATAATCAGCGTTGATGAACTCTCCCCCGCTTCGAAGGCCGGGCTGGATTCGGGCTGGACGCTCGTTGCTATCAACGGAAGCCCTGTTTGGGATGTAATCGACTATGAGCAGCTGACTGCGAGTTCCGAGCTGACGCTCGATGCAAAATCGCCCGAGGGCAAGCGCATGCAGCTGACCATATACAAGGAAGAATATGAGCCGCTGGGTCTGAACTTTGAGAGCAGTCTTATGAGCCCCGTTCGTCAATGCGCCAATCACTGCATATTCTGTTTCATCGACCAGATGCCCCACGGGAACAGAAAAACGCTGTACTTTAAGGATGATGACTGGCGGCTGTCACTTATCATGGGCAATTATGTGACCCTTACCAATGTAGGGGAAAGGGAGTTTGAGCGCATAATCGAGCGCAGGGTCGCGCCGCTGTATATCTCAGTCCACGCCACCGACGGCGAAGTTCGCAAAACGATGATGAACAGCAAGAACGCCGAGAACATCCTCGTAATGCTGACGAGGCTTCACGAGGAAGGGCTTTGCTTCAATTGCCAAATCGTGCTTTGTCCCGGATACAACGACGGACCGGTTCTTGACAGAACGCTCAGCGATCTGTATAAACTGGCGCCCGAATGCCATTCCGTCGCTATCGTACCTGTCGGGCTGACCGCCCATCGCGATGGGCTTCCCAGGTTGGATCCTGTCACCAAAGAAAAGGCACGCGAGGTCATTTCACAGATCGAGACATTCAAACGCGAGCACGGTATCAAAGGCTTTGCATATGCTTCCGATGAAATGTATCAGTGTGCCGAGCTTGAGCTTCCGTCCTACGAAGACTGCGGCGATTTTGAGCAGATCGAAAACGGCGTTGGGCTATATAGAAAGTTTGAGCATGAGTTATTAGATGCGATTGACGATCTCCCCGTTCAAGACGAGCTTATTGAATTCAACTCCGTTTCCGGAGTGTCGATCGCGCCGCTAATGCAAAAGCTGTTTGACAGGCTTCTTCCGTTCAACATCAGCATCAGCGTTCACCCCATAGTGAATGATTTCTTCGGAAGGAGCATCACCGTCAGCGGACTAACCACTGCAAGGGATATTGCCGCGCAGCTCGATTGCAAAGGAAAGCCTCTGCTGGTCCCCCATACAATGCTTCGCGAGAACGATGTCGTCTTCCTTGACGGCATGAACATATCCGATCTTTCGTCTAAGCTTGGAGTTCCCGTTTTTAAGGTTACTGCCGATGACGGATACGATTTTATCGGTGATATTACAGAAATAATTGAGAGTATGAAAGGTTGAATGCTATGAAACCATTAGTTGCTATTGTCGGACGGCCCAATGTTGGCAAGTCGACCTTGTTTAACAAAATAGTCGGTAAGCGTATTGCAATCGTCGAGGATACTCCCGGTGTTACCCGTGATAGGATCTATGCTGATGCAGATTGGCTGAATTATAAGTTTACACTCATCGATACGGGCGGAATCGAGCCGGAGAGCGAAGATATCATTGCAAAGCAGATGCGCCGTCAGGCAGAGCTTGCCATTGAGACCGCAAATGTCATAGTCTTTATAGTTGACGGAAGAGCGGGCATCACTGCGGCAGATGAGGAAGTTGCCGATATGCTTCGCCGCTGCAAGAAGCCCATCGTGCTTGTCGTCAACAAGGTCGATCATCCCAAGTTTGAGGATACCGTCTATGATTTCTATTCCCTCGGCATTGGAACACCCATCAGCATTTCCGCCGAGCAGGGGCTTGGTATCGGAGACATGCTCGATGAGGTCGTCGCAGGCTTTGAAGCCATTGAGGATGAGGATGAGAACAAAAACATCGGCATCGCCGTCGTAGGCCGTCCGAATGTCGGTAAATCGAGCCTTGTTAACGCACTTTTGGGTCAAGAGCGAACCATTGTAAGCAATATCCCCGGAACCACAAGGGACGCAATCGACTCACCCTTCACCTGGCGCGGAAATGAGTACACACTTATCGACACCGCCGGCATCAGGCGTAAACGCTCCATCGAGGACGAGACCGTTGAGCGGTACAGTGTTATCCGTTCACTTGCCGCAATCCGCCGCTGTGATATCGCCTTGATAGTCGTTGATGCAGAGCGTGGACTGAGTGAGCAGGATGTTCGCATTGCAGGCTATGTCCATGAGGAAGGCAAAGCAAGCGTTCTCATCATCAACAAATGGGATGCTATTGAAAAGGATACCTACACCGTTGAAGAGTTCAAAAAGAAGATGCTTGTCGACCTTGCCTTTATGAGCTATGTCCCCATGCTGTTCATCTCCGCAAAAACCGGTCAGCGCGTAAACAAAGTCATGGAAATTGCGGATTATGCTTATCAGCAGAACACCATGAGGATCTCTACCGGCAAGCTTAACGACATAGTAAACGAGGCCGTCACGATGAACGATCCTCCCGTGAACAACGGCCGCAGGCTTCGGATATACTATTCAACGCAGGTCAGCATACAGCCTCCGACCTTCGTGATATTTGTCAATGAGCCCGACCTGATGCACTTTTCATACAGGCGGTATCTGGAAAACTACATACGAAAATCCTTCTCGCTCACTGCAACGCCGATTCATCTCATCATACGCAAACGCGGTGAGAAGGATGAAATTGTTTGATGACGGCAGAGCAAAAATCCGGGCCTATACCGGCGTAATTTTCTAAATTAAATTGACACAATAGGAGCGACAGTTCAAAAGATGTCGCTCCTTATATTATGATTGGCTTTATAAGATACGCTTCAATTCGATGATTGCAGTATCCTTTGCGCCTGCTTTTTGGCAATCGGCAGATATTTCTTATAGTATTCATTGTCAGTGTTTCCATACTTATTGCCTGCAAAAACCCACTCGCAATACTCATAGAACAAAAAGTATTCAAGCGTCTTTAGCCATTCGGCATAAGAGATCCCCATACCTTTTAGCAGGTTGTTATAATAATACTCCACAGCAAACTCTCTATCATCCTGCGTCATATAGAACAAAGCACCCTCCGCGTCTTCACCATGGGCAATCAGGCGTGCAAAAGAGATAGGATATGGAAGAATACCGCCGTACTCCCAATCAATTAATACTGCCTTATCATCCGAGACTATGATATTGAACGGAAGCAGATCATCGTGGCAAAGAGTTCTTGGAACGATCTCATAAACTTGAAGAAATTTTTCGTACGCCGCATCCAGCTCCGCATCATTTAGATATTCGCCTCGATTCTTTCGACCGGTTAGGCTTTTTTCGAAGGAATAGGCGCAATCGGCGTGGGTTTTGCTCTCCCAAGTTGCTTTTTGAATGATAATCAGGGCATCCAGTGCAAGGGTCAGTTTACGGCGGTCACATTTGCATAAATCGCTGCCCTTCACATACTCTATGAGCAGATAGGTTTTGTCATCAATAATGGATGTTTTATATAAGGCAGGAGTATTTCCTTTTACCTCTGCCAGAATGGTTTGGTATGCTTCGGCTTCAAACTCCTTCGCCTCTTTAAGGATAAAGCTGCCGTTTTCAGCATCAATTCTCCAGACCTGATAAGGCTCATTATCTTCTTCGTGCTTCAGCTGCGTAATTGTAGATCTCTCCGGATCAGCAAACGGAGCAAAAGATTTTTGGATTATGTTCCAGTCCATATATTAACCTCTAAAAAATAGTTTATCGCCTGTCAGGCTATCCATATTCAATCTTGATTATAGCACAGAGCAGAGTTAGCAACAATATTAATCCCATATTTACGCTAAATGCACATTTACCCATCGTCGGCAAAGTCGGCGGTGGTACTGCTCGACATGGCCGTACGCTTCGAGCGAAAATGAAAGCAGGAACATCCACGCCAAACGAACGGTTTTCTCGTCACTTTTCGGCTATGCATATCCTTCAGACAGACGTCGAAGCATTCCTAAAGGAAATGTCACGATTGAAAAACACCTTTGACAAATGCTCTCCAGCGAAACAATGCTTGAATAAAACCTACGATACTCTCATATCCATTTACAGATAGAGATTACCGGAGGTTTTTATGACAGATACAAGTATTTATAAGGATATTGAACAGCGAACCGGCGGAGATATCTACATTGGGGTGGTTGGCCCCGTCAGAACCGGCAAGTCCACCTTCATCAAGCGTTTTATGGATTTGATGGTGCTGCCTAACATCGGAGATGAATATGCGAAAGCGCGCATCGTTGATGAGCTTCCGCAGAGCGGTTCCGGAAAAACCGTCATGACCACTCAGCCAAAATTCGTTCCCAACGAAGCGGTTGAGCTTATCGTCGGAGAGGATGACAGCAGGGTCAGGCTCCGCATGGTGGATTGCGTCGGATACATGGTCAAGGGCGCTATTGGCAGTACTGAGGAGGAAATGCCCAGAATGGTGCGCACTCCCTGGTTCGACTACGATATTCCTTTTGAGGAAGCAGCAGAGCTCGGCACACGCAAGGTCATCACTGAGCATTCCACCATAGGTATCGTTGTACTGACCGACGGCAGCATCACAGGTATCGCAAGAAGCGACTATGAGCCGGCGGAGGATAAGGTCCTTCGCGAAGTCACGGCAACAAAAAAGCCCTTCATAATCCTTCTCAACAGCGCCAACCCGTCCGATTCGGGCTGCGTTGAGCTTGCAAAATCGCTTGCGGAAAAATACTGCGTGCCGGTAACTCCTGTTGACGTTATGAACATGAGCCTTGAGGATATCAAGGGAATGCTCGAGGGCATACTGATGGAGTTCCCCATCCGTACCGTATGCATCAATCTGCCATCTTGGCTCAAGGCACTTGGAAACGACCATCCCATAATGGCAGAGCTTATCGAGAGGACCAAGGGGATCATGAGGGAGCTAAACCGTGTCCGTGACGTGCCAAAGGTATTTGATGCATTTGGCGAGCTTTCCGACTTTAAGCCAATTAAGCAGGAGGAGCTGATGCTCGGCTGCGGTTCCGCCGTATTTAGGCTCGAACCCAACGATGATGTATTCTATCGAATTCTGAGCGAGGAATGCGGATATGAGATACGCAGCGAGGTGGAGCTGATAAATTCGCTCAAGGAGTTCGTCAGGGCCAAGAAGGCATACGACCGTATTGCAAACGCTATAACCGCCGCTGAGGAATTCGGATATGGGCTCGTTCCCCCTGAGATCGATGCTATGCAGCTCGATGAGCCGGAGATAGTACAGCACGGCTCGCGCTTTGGTGTAAGGCTCAAGGCTCACGCTTCGGGCCTCCACATCATACGCGTCGATATCGAAAGCGAGGTCAATCCCCTTGTCGGAACTGCTGAGCAGAGCGAGGAGCTTGTGCGTGGGCTGATGGAGAAGTTCGAGCACAGCCCCGATGAAATATGGTCTACCAATATCTTCGGAAAATCCCTTTACGACCTCGTCAAGGATGGCATGATCGGCAAGGTTTCCGGTCTGCCGCAGGACGTACAGCTCAAGCTCCAGAGCACCATCAATCGAATGGTGAACGAGGGATGCAATAGCTTGATATGTATTCTGCTCTAAAGGGGCAATAGTCGGGTCGTGATATTCGACCCTTTCCTTTTTTATCTGAATATGATATAATGATCTCACAATATTAAGGAGATCATTACATGGACAGAAAGTTTTTTCCGGAAGTGCCGAATAATTTCGGATTTGGCTGTATGCGTCTTCCCATGAATGGAGAAGAAGTCGACACCGAACAGTTTTCCAAGATGATAGAGATGTTCTTTGATGCGGGATTGACCTATTTTGATACTGCACACGGATACATTCAGGGCAAGAGCGAAACAGCCATCCGTGAGTGTCTTACAAGCAAATACCCTCGCAGCAAATACACGCTGACCAACAAGCTCACCGGCACGTATTTTGAGAGTCAGGATGACATCATACCATTGTTTGACAGTCAGCTTGAAGCATGCGGTGTGGATTATTTTGACTTCTACCTCATGCACTCGCAGAATGCGGTTGTGTATGAAAAGTTTCAGCGCTGCAACGCCTATCAAACGGCTTATTCTCTTAAAGAGAAGGGCAAGATCCGTCATTTCGGCATCTCGTTTCATGACAGTGCAGAGGTGCTGGACAGGATTTTGAGCGAACATCCCGAAATAGAGGTGGTTCAGCTTCAGTTCAATTATCTTGATTATGACGATCCCGGAGTTCAGAGCCGCGCGTGCTACGACGTGTGTGTAAAGCACGGCAAGCCAGTTATTGTTATGGAACCCGTCAAGGGCGGTCATCTGGTGGATCTGCCCAAGAAGGCGCAGGAGGTCTTTGATGAGCTTCACGGCGGCAGCAATGCAAGCTATGCTATCCGCTTTGCGGCAAGCTTTGAGAATGTCGCCATGGTGCTCTCCGGAATGAGCAGCATTGAACAGATGCGTGACAATCTGAGCTATATGAAGGACTTTTCTCCCCTGTCAGAAGCTGAATTTGAAGCCATTGACCGCGTCAGGGCTGCATTTCGTGAAGAGAATCTTATCCAATGCACCGAATGCCGCTACTGCGTTGACGGATGCCCAATGCACATTCTTATTCCAAACCTATTTAGCTGCATGAACACACGCACAAGGTACGGCGGCTCGGCTTACTACTATAACCATGTCCACACCGTCAACCACGGCAAAGCATCCGACTGCATAAAATGCGGTAAGTGCGAGGCTGTCTGTCCTCAGCATCTTCCGATCCGCGCACTGCTTGAGGACGTTGCAAAATCCTTTGAATCAGAATGATACTTTCAATAATTGAGACCCGTTCGTGTGACGGGTCTCGTTTTTTATACAATCATATTGATGATGGGTGCGCTGTAATTCAAGATCGCATACCATATGATAATTATGCCTGCTCCCCAGTATACGGCGCGAAAGCTTGGCTTAATGAGCTTGACGGTCGAAAGCACAAACACCATCAGTATCGCCGTTTCAAACCAGAATGCAAGTATTCGTTTTGAAGTAAGTCCATAAGCGTTTATGTACATTATCAGTCTTCCCATTGCGGAAGCCGCAAGCAGGAACGAGAAGGCCAGCAGTATTGCCAGAAGTATCTTGACCGAGCTCTTTACCCTGCCGTTTTCGTCCTTGCAGAAGGTCAGTCCAAGCACCACGCAGCAGATATTGATAAACGCCACAACGTTTAATTCTCCAAATCCTTTGACCGCATACTCGGAATAGGTGTATTCCTCCGGAAGTCCATTGAAGCCGGACAGATACTCGAACTGGAAAATTGCAAAGATTATGTACGCTATGATCATCATTGCTGTGATTATCCCGAATGTCACCGTATTCCAATGCCATGATACCGGTTTCGTCTTCGGATGCTCAATACCATGATCCTCCAAACAGGAAGCGATGAACGAATAAACCATGGGCGCTGCAAGCAGTATTACCTGCAGTCTGAAAAACCATAGCTTCGGAAGCTCCGGAAGGTCATGGATAAACCGGTTCAGCCCTTCATTTGCCTGAGAAAGAAGCAGTATGAGCACGACGAACACCGGAATGCCAATTGCAACGCCTATCAGCACCTTCCCAAGCATTCGCTTGTCACCTGCTTTGGTTTTGCCTATCAGACGGAAAGGCATTGAGAAATGCTTGAACCAGTTTGGAGCAAGGTTCATGGCATAGCCTGTCATGAAATAGCGAACAGAGTTCCGCTGAAAGTCACGCCCGATAATAGTTGGGATCAGTAGTCCGACAAGCGGGACAGCAAAAAGATGATTGATTAAGCGGAGCGTTTCTTCAAACTCGCTAAAATCTGTTTTGCCCCACATTATCGGCGCTGCTGCAAGCAGCGTTATCAAGACCGCAGCGCTGAACCAGCCCTCCTTGGAACGCTTAAAGCCCTCCCAATTGAACGCTATCAAAACACACGCCATTATCACGCAGAATGCGATATAATAGGCATTATAGTTATTCGGATAAGGTCTGAACAGCATTAATTCGACCAAAACGGCAAGAACGGAGGCGATGATCAGCAGCAGCTTCAGCTTTTTTCTTGTTTTATCATCACATCTCTCATCGAAGCTCTTAACTCGTTCCTTGACAGCATAGGTCTGTGCCTGCGTACAAGTGCTATTGGCAGCGTCTTTTTCCACTTCCATATCTTTATCTCCTTTGATAATTTGCGGAAATTAAAACAAACGATATCCGCTGGCATAATAATACAGCAGCGTACATCGTTTGTCAATATCTATTTTATGAATTTTATTAAATAATTTGCTTAAACCGTAAAATACTCAATGATTTCACTTAAAGCGACCTCAGTTTCGACGCCCTCCTTCATGGACTTAACCTTAGCAACGCCCTTGTTAAGCTCGTCCTCGCCGATAACGGCAGTATATTCAGCGCCAAGCTTGTTTGCATACTTGAACTGAGCCTTTATGCTCCTGTCCATATGGTCGAACTCGGCATAGATATCATGCTCGCGGAGCCGACGGACGATATCAAAAGCAACCAGGCGTGGCTGTTCGCCCATTGCGGCAAAGTAAACCTTTACAGGTGAAGGCTGCGGAATAAATGCGTGGTTGTTCTCCATAACCATCAGCAGCCTTTCAAGTCCAAGCCCAAAACCGACCGCGGGGATCGATGGACCGCCAAGCTCCTCGATGAGGTTATTATACCTTCCGCCGCCGCAAACAGTACCTTGCGAACCTATGCGGTTGGATACTATTTCAAAAACGGTGCCCGTATAGTAATCAAGGCCGCGAACGATATCAGTATCGACAATATAGTCAACGTTTGCGGCATTAAGGCAGCGCTTAAGCCCCTCAAAATGCGCCCTGCAGTCGTCGCAGAGATAATCTATCGTACGGGGTGCGCCCTTGCAGATCTCCTTGCAGCGTTCCTCCTTGCAGTCAATGATCCTCATGGGATTTCGTTCAAGTCTGGACTTACATGTTGCACACATGTCGTCTATATGTTTACTCAGATACTCATATAATGCCCTGTTGTATTCAGCGCGGCATTTTGAACACCCGATGCTGTTGATTCTGAGCGTCAGCTCTCCAATGCCCAAGCGTTTGAGCAGCGTGAGCGCAAGAATTATGACCTCCGCATCCGTTTCATAAGACGGGGAGCCAAAGAATTCCACGCCAAACTGGTGATGTTCGCGCAGCCTTCCTGCCTGCGGTTTCTCGTAGCGGAAAACAGGGGCATTCAAATAGTACATCTTCTGAGGCATTGCTTCATTGAAGAGCCTGTTCTCAAGGAAGGCGCGAGCCATGCCGGCGGTTCCCTCGGGCTTCAGCGTTATTGATCTGTCGCCCTTGTCCTTGAATGTGTACATCTCCTTCTGTACTATATCAGTTGTATCCCCTACGCCCCTCGCGAAGAGCTCGGTATGCTCAATCACAGGCGTACGCAGCTCGTATACGCCGTAGCTGCGGCAAAGCTTTCTTATCTCGTTTTCAACATACTGCCACTTATAGCTTTCTGACGGCAGAACGTCCTTTGTTCCCTTCGGTGCCTGAATCTGCATAATCCCTCCGATTTTTGCTAGCTATCTTCTTTCAATTTTAACTCCGTACAGCTCATCGGGTACGGAATCCGAACCCTGTGCAGAGCCTGACAGCGAGATCTCAATACCGAACGGTGCAATGCTCTCTGCGGCAATACGCCTCAGCTTCTGCTTGATATCGGCATTAATTAGATAATTATAATTGTTCGTGCATTTCTTGTCAAAACATATATAAAGCGTGTCCTCGTCGCACCAATGCGTCGATGACAACTGGAGCTGGACCCCGATAAGCACCTCGCTCTGCATAACGGCGGACATAAACCTTCGGAACAGCTCTTCTGCCTCCTGCGTAGGCTGCGGCATGATGTCCTCCGTTTTCGCCTGAGCAGGCTCCGATTCGCAGGACTCCTCGTCCCATGGCGGCGCATCCTCATCATGCACCGTGTTATTCTCCTCAGCCTTCGCTCCGGAGCTCTCTGCAGCAACGAAGCAGCCGTTTTTGAGTTTGTTCTCCAGTTCGGCGATCCTGTCCGAAAGCGCCAACACTTCCTTGCTCTCCTCCGGATGGCAGACCTGAAGCAGTGTGCTTTCAAGAAGCACTCTCGGCATAGTTACCCACCTGAGATTCGGCTGAAGCTGCATCAGTGCCTGTAAAGTCCTTTCCAGCCTTTCTCGTGAGGCTGAGGCTGCCTGCTCCATGTACATCTGCATCATATCCCGTGTGCAGTCAAGTATTCCGGAGCATTCTCCGCAAACCTTTGTTAACAGAAGCGCACGGAAATGCGCAGATAGGTCCTGAACGAATACGCCTATATCCCTGCCGCTTGATACGACGGTATCGATGTTTTTCATCATAGCGGAGGCGTCTGAATTGATTATGCTGCCGGCGAAGCGGAATAGAAAATCCGCATTCATGCTGCCGAGTACCGATAACACGTCATCTTCGGAAAGATCGTTGCCGGCGAACGACAGACACTGATCCGCAATGCTAAGGCAGTCACGCACGCCTCCGTCTGCGGCACGCGCGATGCACATCATACCCTCTTCATCGATGCTTGCGCCGACATCCGCAAGTATCCGCTTCAACAGCCCAACCATCTCAATAACGGAGGGACGCCTGAAATCGAACCTTTGGCAGCGTGACAGTATCGTTGCCGGAAGTGCTTGCGGCTCCGTTGTCGCAAGTATGAAAACGACATGAGCCGGTGGCTCCTCAAGGGTCTTGAGCAGCGCATTGTTTGCACTCTTTGAAAGCATGTGCGCTTCGTCAATGATATAGACTTTGGTCTTCAGGTATACCGGAGCAAATTCTGCCTTATCCAGCAGCGCCCTCATCTCGTCCACGCGAGAATTGGAAGCAGCGTCCATTTCTATGATATCGATACTGTCCTGTGCGCTCAGCCTGCACGCTTCGCACTCTCCGCAGGGTTCGCCGTCTTTCGGATCAAGGCAGTTGATGGCCTTGGCGAAGATCCTTGCAGTGCTTGTCTTGCCTATTCCTCGCGAACCGCTGAAAAGATAGGCATGCGCAACACGCCCGCTGCGGACTTGATTTCGGAGTATACTCGTAATATGCTCCTGCCCTATCACTTCCGAAAAGCTGCCGGGTCTGTATTTTCTGTATAGTGCGTGATATGCCATTTGGCCTCCGGGGCTTCAGTCTATACGTTTCTATTCCCCAAGCCTGATAACTTCAGTTGTGGGATCCATCCAAAGCCTTTCAACGTTGTAGTATTCCCTCTCCTCGGGATGGAAGATGTGTACAAGCACGCTCGAAAAGTCGAGCACAATCCAGCGTCCCTCGTTATAGCCCTCGCAGCGCCGCAGCACAAAGCCGATCTCTGCGGCCTTATCCTCAAGCTCATCACAAAGTGCCTTAACATGGATCTGTGAAGTTCCGCTCATGAACACAAACCACTCCGCGACTATCGTCTTGTCTCCGACATGCACGCCGATGACGTCATTTGCACGCTTATCACGGCCTGCCTGCATGAGCCTTTCGACCATTTCCTTCAGTTCCTTCTGATAACGCTGTTCAATGTCCATAACAGGAGTCGCCTTGATCTCGATATTGCTTTCCATTAATTATCCTCCAAAAACTTTCTAATTCTTATTATTCTTTTCCAGTGCGGCAATTATCCGACCGGTATCGGGATGCACCGCCATGCCTCGGGACATGGTGTAGCGCATCGTATGCTTCATCACACCGCAAACCGCAAGATCGATATCCTCATAGGCGAGCTTTCTCAAATGCTCGATCCTCCTGTATGTGCGTGAAGGCTCTATCTTATCGGCAAGATACAAAACCTTATCGAGCATACTCATATCGGTGCTGCCAATGGTATGGTTCCTGATAGCTTGGATAACAGCTTCATCATGCACACCATAGATCCTTTCCGCTGCATCAGCGCCCAGTATCCCGTGGATGACGAACGGATAAGCTCTATCCTCATCGGTCAGCTCTATCCCATATCTTTCGGCATATTCAAACAGCTCCTGCTTTCCAATCCTCATGCAGTCATGAAGCATCCCGGCAAGCCTTGCTTTTTTGGTATCCACGCCATAGCGTTCGGCAATCATCACCGCTTCCCTTGCGACGAGCATAGTGTGCTCAAACCTGCTCTCGTCGAGCCGCTCTTTTATCCTTTCACAGAGATGCTTTGTGTCTTCATCAAAGTACAGATACTTGGTAAATATCAGCTTTTCCGCTTCGAGCGGCAAATACTGCGAAACAGGCTTTGCATCCCTGACGAGGTTTCTGATCATGGTCGATGAAATATCAGGTCCGTAAGAATTGATGAGTATCACCTTTCCGCCAAACCTGTTCTCGATCTCAGCGGCAATACGCACAAGTTCGTCATGCTGCTCTTCGGTGCTGAAGCCATCCTGCTTCCTGCCTATCGCAGTAAGAGTTGCCAGCTTCATGATCTCTTCAGGCTCATACCAGTTGGCAAAGTCCCTGAGCATATCAGCTCCGACGATAAAAAAGAATTTCGCATCCCTGTATTCCGTCCGCAGCTGCCGAAGCGTATCTACGGTGTAGCTGACTCCTCCTCTTTTCAGCTCAATATCGGAAGCGATGAACCTCTTTTCACTCCGCAGGGCTTCCCTTAGCATGTTAAGCCTTACTTCTCCGCATGTGATGTCATTCCCTTGCTTATGCGGAGGATCTCCTGCAACGATAAACAAAACACGGTCAAGCTTTAACTGCTTCATTACCGCCCTTGCCGCCATTATGTGCCCGTTATGTACGGGATCGAATGTACCGCCGTAAATTCCTATTTTCATTTGCCTATTATACAACATTTTTCTCCTATTGTGAATGGAAATACCGAAATTGGAAAAACTTTTTTTATGGACAAGAACTATACCAATGCTGTCAAGCGCAGCTATAACGGAGGGCGAAGCGGGCTTGCGTCTGCTCTCGATTTCCTGTTCTTTAATCTGATCAGGCTGCTCGCAGTGTATCTGCTTCTCAAGCGGCCCATATCGGAGCCGATTCTGAGATTATTCTTATCGATCACAATAACAATAATTCTTGCAATAATATCAAAGCTCGTTTCGGACAGCAGATATAGAAAGCATGAAGCAAGGCTGAGAAGAGATACCGCAAAAAAGCTTATACAGCGGAAGCTGCTTTGCATGAACGCCCGAGAGCTGAGAACAAAGGCAGAAAGTGCGCTTGGCACGGACTGTATCATCATTCAGACCGCAAGCGAAGCCGATGTTGACGCTGTATATGAAGCCATGCGAAGTATTAGCGAAGCCGGACTCAGCCAGGTATGTTTAGTGAGCGTATCCGGTTTCACTGCCGATGCAATAAAGCTCTGTGAACGATGCTTCCGAGGAGTGATCGATGCAAAAGCTATTACTGATATTCCCGGATTTGTTGACATTTCAGATATTTCAGATGGGGAGATCGACAGGGAGATCACGCTCGAATATGAAAAGCCTGTCAAAGCCAAGCCAGGCTTCAAAAATGCGCTCATGCCTGATATGGTCAAAAAGTATGTCATGCTCGGCGCAATACTGTTCGCCCTATCGTTCATAGTCCGTTTTTCGCTTTATATGCGTCTAACCGCATCGCTTGCGTTCTGCGCGGCGGGCGCCTGTATGGTACTAAATGAATACTCCGTTAGGAAGAAGATGAAGCGGTGACGGGCCGACTCAGCTCTTATCGCAAAACGCAGCAGCCCTGCTCATAAAGAAATCAAAATAGGTTCGCACATTGGCAAGCTCAGACCATTTTTTCACTGCGGCAGGATCCTCATCCAAGTCGTAAATCTTTGTACCTCGAAGCGAAAGCAGGAACGGTGAATGCGTTGCAATAACGAGCTGACAGTCAAAGAACCTGACCGAATCTTCGATGAACTGCATAAGCTCCAGCTGCTTCTCAGGTGACAGGCTGTTCTCAGGCTCGTCCAGCAGATACAGTCCTCCCTCGCCGATCTTCTCGGTAAAATACTTAATGGCGCTCTCTCCGTTTGAATGCTCACGAGCGTGCAGCATTAGGTTTCGCCTGACATATTTCGACTGTGTCGTTCGCCTTGCCAGGTTGACCTTGCGAAGCTGTTCATAGTCCGCAATGGACTCCAGGCGGAAGCTTGCGTATTTGGTGTCCAAATAGTCTTCAAACAGTTCCTCTCTGCGTTCGCTAATCCCTTCGTTGAGCATTCTCATGTTCAGCACATAGTCAAACACATCATCGCTTGTAATGATCCTGCAGTCCCTTGGCTTCTCCGGTGCGGTATCGCAGAAGCATAGCTTAACATAATCATCAAAGAACGCATTGGTGTTGAACAGCGTATCTCGGGCAAGCCCAAGCTTTTCCGAAATTACATTGAGTGCAGTGCTCTTACCCGAACCGTTGCCGCCATAGAGAAATGTTATCGGCTCAAATTCCAGCTTTATCGCTTCAGCTTTGCCCAGTACCTGAAACGGATAGTATGAATCATAGCATGTGCGTTTGACCGAAAGAATGAAGTCAAACTCCGTATCCGCAGACGGGAAAACAAACTCTTTTAAGTACATTGCTTATTGGTTTGGCTCGTCGGTCGGCTGCGCATTGGGGTCAATGATGACATCTGCCTTAAGCAGTTCCCTTGCGATATTGAACTTCAAGGAGGTATAAGGATCCATGTACGGCACATCCAGCATTACCAGCACGAGTCGTTCTTCATCTACGCTGTCAACGCCCTCACGATAGCCGACGAACCAGGATATTGCCCTGTTTTTAGCGGTATCGAACTCCGCAGTACCGGTTTTTCCGGCAATCGTATAGTCTGTTACCCTGAGTGAGCGTCCGGTGCCGTTTTTATCGGGATCCATTACGCCCTCAAGCATCGGTACGATCCTATTGACAACATTGCTGCTGATGGCATTTGGTATCCATGCGGACGGTGTGGTCTTTTGCACGCAGCTATACTCCACACCAACCGTTTGAAATAGAGAGTCGGTTATGTACGGCGTTGGGATATCTCCGTTATTTGCAAATGCGCAAAACATGGTGGCAAGCTGCAAGGGTGTCGAAAGCACTTCACCCTGACCATAGCCCGAGTCTGCAAGCATTTTATAGTTCATCTCCGAGTTCTTGCCTATCACCTGCGACCGGCCCGAGCCAAGCTCAAACGGAAGCTTGGAACCAAGACCCAGTTTTTCCATATAGCTGATAAAGCGTTCTTCACCTATCTTCAGCGCAATATCCGCAAAATAAATGTTGTCGGAGTGAAGCATCGCATTTGTCATGTTGTTAGGCTCGGTTCGATTGAAAACCCTTGTTCGCTTGATAGCAGGCCATATCCATCTGCCGTAGCCGGTCGGCGTCCAATAGTCGTTGACGATGTTTCCGGTGAATATGTAGTTTTCATTCACCACATTCTGTTCAAGAGCGGCTGCCGCCACAAAGGCCTTGAATGTCGAACCCGGCGGATAGCTGCCATCGACCGCTCTGCTTATCAAAGGACGCCTCTCGTCTTCAAGAAGCGAAGCATAGTAGCCCTTCTCGCCCCGGGTTACCTTATTAAGATCAAAATCGGGATATGATGCTATCGCATCTATTGCCCCTGTCTTTGGGTTCATAACGACGACTGCTCCGGTCGTTTCCACACCGAATATGACAAGCTCCATCAGTTTTTCCGTATACTGCTGAAGCTCCAAATCTATTGTCAGGTTGACATCCAAACCGTCCTCTTTATCCTTTTTGAACAGCGTGCGTTTATTCTGACCGTCGCTGCTGCGGATGAAGTAATAATACCCATCCTTGCCCCTCAGAGTGGTTTCATACAAACGCTCGATGCCGCTCTTGCCGACTATGCTGTCCTCGGTGTAGAGCCCATCGCTCGCTTCTCTGCCGTCGTTCAGCTGTTCAATGTCGCTTTGGCTTGCGCTTCCAACATAACCGAGAATATGGGAAAGCGTTGAACCGTACGGATAATACCTCGCGGAACCGAAATTCTCCGTGGCAACATGTATGGTCGGGATCTGCTTCAATGCCTCCATCTGATCTGCGGTTATATCGTCGGGATAGAATTGCGCAAGCGTACATGAGCCCTCCTGTCCGTACACATGAGTCATCCGCTTATCGAATTCTTCCCGCTCCATGCCTATCGCATCGCTGAGCGCAGAGGCAACGGAGTCTATCATTTCCGGGCAAAGCGTAGAGAACAGCTCATAGTCCTTCATATAGTCCTGAAGCCGTTCTTCGGCCATTTTCAGCACCAGTGCATCAAGCTTTGCGTCCCTCTCCTCCTGCGTCAGCTGCGGCCAATCGGTTAGCTTTGACAGCTCATTGAGCGCCTCGTCCCGAAGATTCTCCCTTTCAGCTATCCTCTTCTCGAGTGCGTTTTCTTCGTCATACTCGATAAGCAGCGAATACACCGTCACCAGGTTGGCATTGACCGCAACCGCTTCGCCGCTAGCCAGGATATCGCCCCTTTTTGCGCTGAGTTTACTGTATGCGATAGTGTCACCCCAAGTCATATCCGAAAAAATAAGCGATGGCGTCCAGCTAAGCTTCCACGCATCATTCTCAAGCATGATCTCAGCAGTGCCGTTTGTTTCAAGCTCGCCAATTTCCCGAGTCTTATAGACAATGGAATAATCAACGGTCCTTTTCTTGCTGCCATCGGATACGCCAGTTATGGTATAGTCAAGCGAAGTAATGCCGAGAAGCGAAAAAATGCTCTCGTATCTTTCGACAAATTCCTTCCTTGTAATCGCATTGCTGCTCTTTTGAGAATTGTATTCACCGTTATCTACCGCTATTTTTTCCGAAAGGAAGGAATAAGCCTCCACAAACTGACCCTGATCGAGCGCATTCATGAAGTATCTGAAGACTTCTTCGTCCGCTGTCTCTTTTGTGCCGCTTGTACAAGCGCAGCAAAGCAACGTGAATGCCGCAAGGAGCATCGCAATCAGGCGGCATAGTACATTATCAAATAACCTTCTATCGTGCTTATGTGTATTCATATGGTCACAGCCATCCTTTTGTTTTGTAGATGTGGCAAATCCGGTTAGAATATCCCACAATTACATTATAACCCAATGATCGGATCCTGTAAATGCGTGATTTAATTCTACTGCAAAATTTGTCCGTGGGTATTGACATGCAAAGCCTGACAAATTAAAATCTACCCATGCTGGATTCACGAATAATACTTAAAGAAAATGGGGTCGTCCCCAATAAAGCGCTCGGTCAAAACTTCCTCGTTGATGAAAATGCCGTCGAACGCATAGTGGAGCTTTGCCGCTGCGATGGGCTTCCCGTGCTGGAGATCGGTCCCGGGCTCGGTGCGCTGACGAGCGAACTGGTACGCTCTGCTTCGCACGTTACCGCTGTCGAGATCGACGGACGCATGGTAGAGCTGCTTAAGAAGTATGCAGGGTGTGATAACCTTAATATCATGAAAGCCGATTTTATCAAGCTTTCATCAGCCGAGATCAACCATGCAATGCACGATCGGGCATTCATCGCTGCAGGAAACATCCCCTACTACATCACAGCCCCAATATGCCAAAAGCTGTTGGACGATGAGCTGAGCATAATCAGGATGGTGCTTATGATGCAGGAGGAAGCAGCGGAACGCCTAACGGCAAAACCGGGCGACAGAAACTATGTCCCGCTTACCGTGCTGGCTCAGCAAAAATATGATATTTCGCTTGGTCTGAAGCTGTCGCCGGCTTCCTACTATCCTGCACCCGATGTTAATTCGGTCGTTATGGTATTTGAGCCCGGAGGGAGGACAGTTCCCCGCAATTTTTCCAAGGTTGTCAAAGCTTCATTTGCAATGCGAAGGAAGACCCTTATGAACAACCTGCAAGCCCTTGCGGACAAGGCCAAGGCCGCCAAAATCCTCGAGATGGCAGAGCTTGCCCCAAGCGCAAGAGCCGAAACGCTTACGATAGATCAATTCGTTATGCTTACGGAATCCTTCAACCGGATAATGGAGGATTGATTTTCTAATTGTCTGTTTTTCTCGTTTTTTTACTATTTTATGATAATCGCTTGATTATTAAAAATAGTATGTTAAAATGTAATCATCTTCTTAAGGAGGCGGTTACATGCACGCATCATCAAAACATAAGAAGCAAGAACGAGAGACTCAAACGGATTCATCAGCAAGCTTGTCCGCTGCTTCCCCCTCCTTACTTCTGATACGGCTTGGACTCAACCCAAATCTATCCGGATTTGCATTTCTGGCTTATGCAATTACTCTCATTTTAGAAAACAGGAGCTTTGAAGGATCATCTCTTCTGGAAGAAACCGCATCTTTCTTCCATGTATCAAAATCTCGTATTGTAGACAGCACATCGCGTGCTGTCTCTTTAGCGTGGGGCAATCCGAAGAATAAACAATTGAGAATGCTATTCCCTACCTATTCCGCAAATCCTCCGAAACCACGGCAATTCATCTATGGAATTGCCGCTTATTTGAAGAGCAATAAGTAGAGAAGCAGGATAGCATTGCCTGCCATCCTGCTTGAAGGATTTATGTTCAGAGTCCAAATATCCAATAGATAATTCCTATTATCATGCCTGACACTATGCCGTACACGAGTACCGGTCCGGCAATAGTGAACATATTCGCCGCTACGCCAAGCACCAGTCCCTCGCGCTTATGCTCCATTGCCGGCGCCACTATGGAATTTGCAAAGCCCGTTATCGGAACGACCGAGCCGGCACCCGCAAATGAACCGAGCTTATCATACAGTCCTACTCCGGTAAACAGTGCGCCCAAAAATATCATTACTATTGAAGTGAATGCCGCGCGCTGTTTTTCGTCAAGACTTAGGCAGAGCGTTCCCGCATCACCCACAAGCTGCCCGATGCAGCAGATTGCGCCGCCGACTAAAAATGCGTATACGCAATTGAGCAGCGTTTTGCTCTTAGGCATGCGGTCATTGACCATGTTCCTGTATTGCTGATGCTTGCGCCGCTCCTCCGCAGTCAGCTTTCTTCCGATCTTGCTCATCATGAATGCTCCTTCTTCTTGTATGGCTTATACCTGATCTCCGTATCGTTCACACCGCGGACATCAAATTCGGCTTCCGCAAACTGCGGAGGCATATTCCTGTTATCCGCGGTATCCTTCATCCGCCATCACCATAGTTGCTCCGTAAAAAGTTGACTCTGCCTTTTTCTCTTCGTTCAGCAGAGAAACCAAACCGAAGATAAACATTGCGGCAGCAACAAGAATAATTCCGATAGCTGCTATCCTTCTCATTTCACACCTCGCATTTTTGTTTTTATTATGCGAAGTTCCATATATCCGTATTCACTGATTTTGGTTTTGTCTGAGCTTTTTTAGCGCTTTTTTTTCATATCTCGACACCTGCGACTGGCTGATACTCATGATTTCTCCGGTCTCCTGCTGGGTTTTATCCCGAAAGTATCGAAGCTCTATTACTCTTCGTTCGATAGTATTCAGCGTTTTTAAAAGATTTTCAAGATCCATCCTTTCGACAAGCTCTGCTTCAAATCCCCGGACATGAAAGGCTTCGTCGTTTAATGCTCCGCAGTAGTCCTCCTCCAGCTTGGAGATTGAGATGATGTCGGTCGCATTCATCATTGCCATGAGCTGTTCGCAGGACACTCCGCTTTCCCTTGACAGCATCTCAAGTCTTTCATTGCGCTCCTGCCCATTCTCGCTGGTATCCATGATGTCTTTTACCAGTGAAGAGAGTCTCATTGCGCCCCTTGGAAGCTTAATACTTCTGTCATTTCTCAAAAACCTGCGTATCTCACCCTCAATAAACGGAAAGGCATATGAAGCAAACGCAACTCCGCGGCTCGAATCAAATCCGCGCTTTGCGCTGAGCAGGCCAATATAGCCGGACTGAAACAGATCCTCGCTGTCTGCGCCGCGGCCGAGGAACCGCTTGACGACTGCCTGCACAAGCGCATAATCCGCGGATTCATCGGTCCGTTCATTCTCCATAAAGGTCTTCACCGTTTTTGTAAACGCGCTTGGTCATTATTACAGTCGTGCCAACTCCGGGCGCTGACTTGACATCGACGGAATCCATAAACGCTTTCATAACCGCAAATCCCATTCCCGTGCGTTCTTCACCGCGTGCCGTAGTAAAAAACGGCTCCATCGCCTGCTCAATGTCCGCAATACCGCATCCCATGTCGCTGACGCTGACCATGAATAGACCGTCTTCTTCGATGCTGCATTCCATTATTATGCTGCCGCTTTTGTTTCGATAGCCATGCACTATCGCATTGGTGACCGCTTCGCTCACCGCCGTACGCACATCTGCCAAAGCCTCCATCGTGGGATCCAGCTCCGCAAAAAACGCGGCAGCAGCCGTTCTGGCAAGGCCTTCATTGGCAGAAAGGCTTAAAAACTCCATTTTTAAGTAATTAATCATTATTGTTCCCTCCGCACGCAGCCCTGTTGTTTTCCGCATCTCCCCGGCCTATGAGCGTATAAACTCCCGCCATCCTAAGGATCCTTTCTATCCGTTTCGGTACATTTACCAGTTTGAGTTTTGCTTTCATGGCAATGAGCTTATTATACCTGCCAAAGATGACCCCAAGCCCAGAGCTGTCCATAAAGCCAACTCCGGCAAAATCCAGCACCAGTTCCCGGACATCTCCTTTAATTAGTTCATTATCTATCGCTTCTCGCAGCGCTTTTGCGGAATGGTGATCTATTTCTCCGTTCAGCATTGCGATAACGCTGCCGTTTTTTCTTTCTACTCTGACAACCATGGCTTTCACCTTTCGTTAATTCTAAGCTGTTGGCTCACGAATACGGCTTGGACAATGAAATCAATTCTCCTGCATCGAAAAAACACCTGTTTTGTCAAACGCCAAGTTCCCGCAAAATACGCAATACCCCTTCTTGCAAATCTCAGGGAAATGGGTTATTATTATTCCATAATCGGTTCGGGGGTGCAAATGAAAAAGCTTACGATAGAAACAGAACGCAAAAGCGAACTGCTGTTCTCAGACAGCATCGACGAGATCATTCAGACGATCGCATCCGCAGTATCCCCACACAGGATCTTCATTGTGACAGACACAATAGTTGCACCGCTGTTTTTGAACGAAATACAGGCGCGATTTGAATCCTGCTCCGTTCGATGTGAAAGCGTAGTTTTGCCTGATGGAGAAGCAAGCAAGAGCCCTGATGGGTTGGCCGTGATATATCACTTTCTCGCAGAACACTCCGCAAGCAGGAAGGCCTATATCCTTAATCTTGGCGGCGGCATGGTGAGCGACCTCGGTGGGTTTGCGGCTGCGACCTATATGCGCGGGATCAGCTACATCAATATCCCCACCACGCTTCTCGGAATGGTAGACAGCTCGATCGGGGGCAAAACCGCAATAAATTTCGATGGCATCAAAAATCTGATCGGAGTGTTCCATTCTCCTGCTATTACGGCGATCTGTCCGAAATTTCTTTCAACGCTTCCGGAAAGCGAGCTGCGCTCAGGAATGGGAGAGATAATAAAGTATCATATGATTTCCGACGGAATGCATTCATTGCCCAGTTCGAACGCAAGCATGACCGAACTCATCGAAAACTGCTGCCGAATTAAAAAGCACTATGTGGAGCTTGATGAATTCGACCTTGGGCAGCGCAAAATACTCAACTTTGGGCATACTTTTGGCCACGCTTTCGAGAGCGGAAGCGGTTTCACTCTTTCCCACGGCGAAGCTGTCGGACTGGGAATGCTTGCAGTATGCCGTTTTGGCGAACAAAAGGGGCTGACAAAAGCCGGCGCTTCCGATGCTGTTTTGGCTGCGCTTAGTCAGGCAGGTTTGCCCACCGATTATCACGCATATGCAGGCGCTGCAGTATGTGAGCTTGAACACGATAAAAAGGGGGATGGGGCGACGATCGATATGGTGTTTATTAAAGAGATCGGAAAGCCCATGATAATGCGTATCGCTGTCGACGAAGCAAAGGAGTTCCTTTTGAATGTCTGAACTGACGGTACATGCGAAACGGTTGTCGGGAGCTGTTACGCTTCCCCCCTTCAAGAGCGAAGTCATTCGCGCTCTGCTGCTCAGCGCTCTATCCGGCAATGAGCCGACATCGGTTGTACGATTGCCCGACTGTTTGAGCGATGATATCAAGTATGGTATCAAATCGGCAAATACACTGTATAATGCAATTCAGGGAAAGGCATACCCTTCTTTTGATGTCGGAGAATCTGCAACACTGCTTCGGCTGCTGATCCCTTCGACGCTTGCCCTATTCGGAAACGCAAGGTTCAAGGTTGACGCTGCGCTGTATAGACGCGGCCTCGCCGAATACGAAGTTTCCTTAGGCTGCAAGCTGCGCTACGAAAATGGCGAGCTGTTCCTCAGCGGTGAGCTTTCACCGAAACGATACAATATTTCTGTCAGCAGAAGTTCGCAGTTTGTGAGCGGAATACTGCTTGCACTTCCGCTTATTCCGGGAAGCTCTCTTGCGCTCCCCTTAGGCTTGGATGGAGAACCGCTGATGGTTTCGCGGCCCTATTTTGAGCTGACAAAAACGCTGATGCAGGACTTCGGCATTGAGTTTTTCACGCATAGTGAAGGTATGGTGCAGGTCATCGAAGCAAAAGGACGCTATACCTCGCCGGCTTCGTTCATCCCGGAGGGTGACGGCTCCTATGCTGCAAACTTCATCACTGCCAATCACCTTGGCAGCAGCATCAGTTTCCTTAATCCCCCTTCTGCACATCAGGCCGACAGCATGATAGGAGATTTGCTTCTCATAAGAGAATTGGATATTTCGGACTGTCCCGACCTGTTCCCCATCCTTTGCGCCGCCGCCTGTGCAAGAAAGGAAACTGTGACAATAAACGGCATATCAAGGCTCAGAACTAAGGAGAGCGACCGAGTCAGCTCAATGCTTAATGGTATCACCGCTATTGGCGGCAAAATGACCGTATTGGATGATACGGTTCGTATTGTCGGTACCGGCAGGCTTCACGGAGGCAAAGTCGACTCCTGTTGGGATCATCGCATAGTAATGGCGTTCACTATTGCCTCGCTTATCTGCGATGAACCGATCACTATCGTTGGGGCAGAAGCAGTCAGCAAGAGCGCCCCTCAGTTTTTCCGCGATTTTTCGAAGCTTGGAGGATATGTGTGTGAACACATTCGGTAAACTTTTCAGGATCTCAATATTTGGCGAATCACACGGGAGCTGCATCGGATGTACCATCGATGGCCTTCCGGCCGGGTTTAAGCCCGATTTGGAATCGGTCAGGAATGAGTTAATGCTGCGCGCGCCCGGATCCGGCATCGAAAGCACATCAAGGCGTGAAACTGATGACTTCCGTATCCTTTCCGGCTTTTACAGCGACCGCTGCACCGGAATGCCTATGACCGCAGTATTCTGCAACACCGATGCAAGGCCCGGTGACTATCCTTTCGCTTTGGCAAGGCCATCCCATGCGGACTACGCCGCGCATGAGAAGTTCAAGGGATTTAACGATCCCCGCGGAGGCGGCGCATTTTCCGGGAGGATGACGGCTGCATTGGTCTTTGCAGGTGCGCTGGCTCGGCAGCTTTTGGAAGGCTTAGACATACATATCGTATCGCATATAAAGCGAATCGGTAAAGTCGAGGATGCTCCGTTCAATCCGCTCATGAAGGAGGTTCCTAAGCTCGACCGCAGGTTTCCTCTCATCGACAGCGGCATTAAGTCTGATTTTGAATGTGAGCTTGCGCATGTGCGCAGCTGCGGCGACAGTGTCGGGGGGAGCGTCGAAACAGCGGTCCTTGGAATGCCCGTCGGAGTCGGCGAGCCGTTTTTTGACAGCATCGAAAGCGTCATCTCCCACATCGTCTTTTCCGTCCCGGGAGTACACGGTATTTCGTTTGGCGAAGGCTTTCGGTTTGCCGCCGCGCGAGGCAGTGCAATGAACGACTCGTATGCCGTCGGCGGAAGCACAGTTACAAACCATTCCGGCGGCATCAACGGTGGACTTAGCAACGGTATGCCGCTGATATTCGAGGTTTGTTTCAGACCGATACCCAGTATTTTTACCGAACAGGATATGCTTGATCTTGAAACAAAATCGACATTTAAGGGTCAAGTAAAGGGGAGACATGATGCCTGTATTCTTCCGCGTGGCTGTGTAGTAATAGAAGCATGTGCGGCGATCGCTTTGTATGACCTTATTTTGCAGTATAATCTTTATGGGGGAAAGACAGAATGAATTCTGATGAGCTTAAAGCTCTGCGTGAAGATATCGATGATATAGATCAGGATATCGTCGAACTTCTGGTTGAGCGGTTTGAAATCGCGGAGCAGATCGCCCAGCATAAAAGGCTGAATGGATTGCCGATAGAAAACACCGAGCGCGAGCAGTTGATTATCTCGAGCATTGCTTCGCAGAACGAATGCTTCAGCTCCGAATTGACCACCGTCTTTTCGTCCATCCTCAAGAGTTCAAAACGCATACAACGCAGGTGCATGAACCTGTACCTTATCGGTATGTCCGGCTGCGGAAAATCAAGATGCGGAAAGATACTCTCCGCTGCGCTTAATCTGCCGTTTGTCGACACCGACAGACTCATCGTAAGTGAACAGCACAGATCCATAGATACGATTTTCGATACCGACGGCGAAACCGCCTTTAGGAAGATGGAAGCAAAGGCTCTCAGCAGGCTCGCTGCAAAAGGCGGCATGGTCGTTGCAACCGGCGGAGGGATCCTCACCACACCGTCCAATATTCCGCTTATCAAGTCCAGCGGATACGTTGTCTTTTTGGATAGAGCCCTCGAAAAGCTTCTCCAGCAAAAAACGCGCAATCGTCCGCTTCTCCGCGAAGGAATCGAAGCGATAATCAGGCTGTATACAGAGCGTCTTCCCGTATATCGATCTACCGCTGATTTTATAATCGACCCCGACTCAAAGGGTGCTATCAACCGGATCTGCGGCAGCTATCGAAGATACATAAAATGAATTCAGCCCCTCGCTTATGCAAGGGGCTGCAATCATTATCACTTATCAGCTTCTCAGCACAGCATCGAGCCTGAACTTCAATGCCTTGAGTATCGCTTTGACTGCCTGATTGATATCCTCATCATTCAGAGTCCGTTCATCGCTTCTAAGGTCAAAGCTGAAAGCCATGCTCTTCTTTCCCTCGGGAATCCCTTTTTCTCCGGGGACTTTTGGATAATAAACATCAAAGACTCGACAGTTTTCGACGATAATACGAACCTTAGCGGTGTTAATTATATCAATAACAGTCTGCGCCTCGACTCCCTTATCCACAATAATCGCAATATCCCTTTGAACGACCGGGAATTTGGGCATCGGCTTATACTTCCTGACCATCCTTGCATGCTTGATCAGCTTATCAAAGCTCAGCTCGGCAACGATGCAGTTGACCGGCAAGCCATATGCCTTCTGAACCTTGGTGTTGATAACACCCATCTCGCCCAATACGTCTTCGTCGATGCTGACGATCGCCTTTCTGCCGGGATGATAGTATTCTCCGCCGCCTGCCGTAAAGCGGACATTCTCAATGCCTAACGCTGTGAACAGCTGCTCCATAACACCCTTGGCGGTGAAGAAGTTTTCGTTAATGCCTGCACAGATGAAGCTGACAAGCTTTCTTTCCTCCGGAAGTCCCTCCGGGTCGTTATTGAAGTGCACGTTTGCGACCTCGAAGAATCTGCTCCAGCCGGTCTTTTTATTGCAGTTTACAATCATGGTTCTGAGAAGTCCGCCGATGAGCGTCGTTCTCATAAGGCTTTGATCCTCTCCGAACGGATTGCGAAGCCTGACGGTAAGACGCTTTTCATCTCCTTCAGGTATCCTCAGCATATCGTATTCCTGCGGAGAGGTGAAGTTGTAATTATACGCCTCCATGAATCCCAGCGATACGAATGTATCCTTTATGAGATCCTCGAAGACAAATCGATTGCCTAACTTGCCCTGGAAGGTATCACCGCGCATAAGGGTTGCAGGAATGTTGTCATAACCGTAAAGCCTTCCAATCTCTTCGGCAATGTCCCAATCGGTCTCGATTCCGTCCTCAATATCCGTACGGAAATGCGGAACGGTAATATTGAGCTTATTCCCATCAGCCGCCGCGCCTATATTGATGCTTGAAAGAAGCTTGCACATTTCATCGGAAGTCAAGCTTGTGTCGAGTATCGCGTTAACATGAGCGCAGTCGGCGATAATATGCTTCTCCCCGATATCGGTATTGCAAACATCGATCATTCCGCCAACCACCTTACCTGCGCCCAGCTTATGAACCAGCTCGATTGCGCGGTTGACCGCAACCTCCGCATTCACCGCTTCAACGCCCTTGACAAAGCGGGCAGAGGAATCCGTTGAATGATGCAGCTTCTGAGTCGTATGCCTGATATTTGAAGGAACGAATACGGCGCTTTCAAACAGCGTAGCGTGAGTATTCTCGGTAATTTCAGAGTTCTCGCCACCCATCACGCCTGCAATACCGACGCCCTTTGTCGGGTCTGCGATCAGCAGCATATCTTCGCTCATGATCCTTTCCTTGCCGTCTAGGGTGGTTACTTTCTCTCCCTCAACAGCGTTGCGAACGATTATGTGTCCGTCTGCAACGCAGGCAAGATCGAAGGCATGCATGGGATGACCATATTCAACCAATACATAATTGGTAATATCTACGATATTGTTGATGGGACGGAGTCCGACAAGTTTCAGCCTGAGCTGCATCCACTTTGGAGAGGGCTCGATCTTGAGGTCTGTGACCACCCTGGCGCAATATCTGGGGCAGAGTATTGGGTTAGCTACGGTAACAGTTGCATAATCCTCCGCGCTTCCCTCTCCCTCTACCGATTCTATCTCAGGCTCGATAAACTTCTGCCCGAGCGCGCTTGCAGCCTCACGGCAGATACCGATGATGCTCTGACAATCCGGACGGTTCGGAGTGAGTTCGATATCGAATATCACGTCATCGAGACCGAGAGCTTCCTGAATGCGCTGTCCGTTCGGATGCGGTTCGTGGAATATAAGAACGCTGTCGTTGCTTGCTCCGTCATACTCCACATCGTTTATACCCAGTTCGGCGCCGCCGCAGAACATGCCATAGCTCATCTCGCCGCGCATCTTTGTCGGCTTTATCTCCATTCCGTCTGCAAGGGTCGCACCGTCAAGCGCAACGGGAACCTGGCATCCAACGGTTACATTGGTCGCATTGGTCACTATCCTGAGGGGTTCATCCCTGCCGACATCCACCGTGCAGATACGAAGGCGTTCCGCATTCGGATGCTGCTCAATTTCATTGATCGTGCAAACGAAAACATTCTTAATATTGGGCATTTCGGGAATCACATCCGCAATCTCAAAGCCCCTAAGAAGCATACGCCTGACGAATTCCTCGTGGGATACATTATAGTCTACATAATCTTTAAGCCACTTAAGCGGTAGTTTCATCTTAATTTACCTCCCATCAGAACTGCTTGAGGAAGCGTGCATCGCCCTCATACAGCAAGCGAATATCGCTGATACCATACTTGAGGCACGCAACACGGTCAACGCCTATGCCGAAAGCGAACGCTTTCCATTCCTTTGGGTCGAGTCCGCAGTTCTCTATCTCGTGCGGATTGGTGACACCGCACCCCATTATCTCCATCCAACCTGTACCCTTGCAGGAGCTGCAGCCCTTGCCGCCGCATATCGTACAGCTTATATCAACCTCTGCCGAAGGTTCCGTAAACGGGAAGTAGCTTGGGCGGAGTCTTGATTTGACATTTTCACCGAAAACAGCCTTGACAAAGGTATCTATCGTTCCCTTTAGATCGGCAAAGGTCAGATCCTTATCCACAACGAGGCCTTCCATCTGCATAAAAACGGGGCTGTGGCTTGCGTCAGGTTCATCCACACGGAACACCCTGCCCGGTATGACAAGGCGGAACGGAGGCTTTAGAGTCATGAGCGCCCTTGCCTCGCATGGGGATGTGTGCGTCCTCAGCAGAGTTCTTTCATCGATATAGAAGGTATCCTGCATATCCCTTGCGGGATGATCCAGCGGAAGATTGAGTTTTGTGAAGTTATAATCGTCATATTCGATTTCGGGCCCTTCAAAGGTCGTGAAGCCAAGGCCTATAAGTGCATCCCTTATTTCTCTGTAAACCTTCGTCAGCGGATTAAGCCTTCCAAGGGGTGAAGCCTTCAGTCCCGGCAGGGTCACGTCAATGATCTCCCGCTCGTTCTTTATGCTCTCCATGAGCTCGGCAATCGCCGATCTGCGCTGTCCGATAGCCTCTATCAAAGCCTGCTTGGCAGCATTTGCAGACTTGCCAAGCTCCGCGCGTTCTTCCGGCGACAGCTTTCCCATGCTGCGGAGGATCGCGGTAAGCGCGCCGTTCCTGCCCAAAATCTCGGTGTTCAGCTCTTCAAGCTCTTCTTCGGTCTTAACTCCCTTGAGCCTTTCAAGCGCACTCTCACGAATTCTTGTGAGTTGTTCTAACATTTTTGTTCTCCTATCATAAATAATAAGCACATTCGTCCGCAAGGGACGAGTGTGCTTTTCTCGTGGTACCACCCTAATTCACAGAGCTTGCTCTGCCTTTAAGCAGCTGTAACGGGCTGACCCGACAGCGACTACGCATGTGAGCAAAAGACCAACACTTCACCGCCGTGGCTCCGGAGCGAACTTGTGATGTTTTTCTTGGCAGTGCGCTCGCAGCTATGCGCACCTCTCTGAAGCCGTAAAAGCATCTTTTCTCCATCAAAGCCGTGCCGATAAACCTATCGGCATTCAATTTAAGCAACATTATAACCACGCATAGCCTGCATGTCAAGCTTTTTTGCTTATTGTTTGCTTATCTTTAATCGTTTTCCTTGGGCTCGTCGGAGTCTTCCTTTTTTGCCAAGGCTCGTATTCCGGCAACGGCATCCACCGGCAGTGAGAAGCTGATACCCATGCCCTCCTTATCAATTCCGGCGTCCTTGCAGATAGCCGTCATGATTTGGTTGCGCTTTTCGCGCTCTGTGAGGATCATTACAAGCTCCTTTTCGGGCTGGATAAGCGCACCGAAAAACTCCTGTAGCTCATTTGTGCCCGTGCCCCTGGCGTTTACGACCGTACCGCCGAAGGCTCCCGCTTTCTTGGCGGCGGTCATAACCTCGTCCGCAAAACCTCTGTTCACTATCGTCAGAATCAAATCATGGTTTATCATATCAGTTCCTCCAAATTACTCAGCCGTTTCATTTCCGTCGTTCAGATGCCTGCCGCCGATCGAAGTATACGAATTACGCTGCAGCGCAAACGATGACAGCGGTATTGAGAACGCAATGCCGTGACCCGGCTCGTCAAGGTGCATCCTCTCGGTGATGAGATCAATAAGTCTCCGACTCTTGGATTCGGCAACGGTCAGCATGACAATATCCTTTTCGCTCTCGCCAAGGCCAAGCAGAGTCAGCGTTTCGCTGTCGGCAGTGCCTCTTCCGTGCATTAGCAGGCCGGAAACTATCCCCTCCTGCTTGCACAGCTCGATAACATACTTGCCAACGCCCCTGTCAACAATGCAGGTGATAAATTTGATCCTTTCAATCGTTCGTTCCTTCATGCTATACTTCCTCAATATCCAGTTCAAATTCAATGATGGTTATGCCGTCGTCCTCTTCATCGGGAATAACAGCGGCTTTGTCTGCCTCGGCACGCTTGAGTTTGATCTTATAGGCAATGCCCATCATCTGTATCGTTACAAGTGGTGTTACCGCAACCATAGCAACAAGACCGAATGCGTCGGTGGTAATGTTTCCTCCCAGTGCTGCACAAGCGCCCATAGCAAACGGGAGCATGAACGTCGCTGTCATAGGTCCTGAAGCAACGCCTCCGGAGTCGAAGGCAATCATCGTAAATATTTTTGGTGAGAAGAATGAAAGCTCGATTGCCAATGCATACAGCGGTATGAGGAAATACCAAATGGATATTCCGTACACGACCCTCAGCATCGAGATCCCGACGGAAACAGCAACGCCGATCGACAGACTCAGCAGCATTGCATTTTGCGAGATTGCGCCTACGGTCAAATCCTCTACCTGCTTGTTCAATACCCTGACCGCCGGCTCCGCCATTACAACGAAGAATCCCAGAAGCACGCCTATCGGAATCAGGACCCAAGCGTATTGTGTAGACGCAATGGCCCCTCCAAGGTATGTACCGGCAGGCATAAACCCAATGTTTACACCCGTCAGGAACAGCACAAGACCCACAAAGGTGTAGCCAAGGCCCACCCCGAGACGCGCAATGTTTTTCCACGGCAGGTGCAGCGAAATGAACTGGAACAGCAGGAACAAAGCGATGATCGGGAATATTGCCTGGGCGACCTCGCCGATGCAGTCAATAAAGCCGTGACCAAAGCCTGCCAGCACATCCGCGAAGCAGTTAAACGCTATCGCTGCGGTTTCGCCCGAAGAAACCTCGCTTACTCCTGATACAATGCCAAGAATGAGCATAGCGAATATCGGACCTATGGAGCAGAGCGCAACAAGACCAAAGCTGTCGTCCTGTGCATTCTTGCCCCCTCGAACGGTGGCAAAGCCGATGCCAAGGGCCATTATAAACGGAACGGTGATAGGCCCTGTGGTCACGCCGCCCGAGTCAAAAGCGACCGGAACAATGGAGGGATTAGACACCGCCACCGTGCCGGCAACGGCGAATACCAAAACATACATCGCAAGCAAGACCTGCGTAAGCTCTATCTTTTTTAGTACCCTTATCAGCGCAATAACGAGCGAAACGCCGACGCCCGCCGCTACGGTCAGGATAACCGTCCACCTGTTTACAGTGTTGAACTGATTGGCCAGTACCTGCAGATCCGGTTCGGCTATGGTGATTATCGCTCCTATCAAAAACACTATTGGAATGAGCTTCTTGTAGCTTCCGGACTTAACAATGTGTGAGCCCATTCTCTCGCCCATTGGCATCATGGCCGTATCCGCGCCGAGTGTAAACAAAGCCATGCCTATTATCAAAAGAACCGCTCCGATAATGAATGAAATGAGCATATATTTCGGTATCGGGAAGAAGAATTGCAGCAGCAGCACTATTGCCGTTACCGGCAGAACCGATGCCAACGCTTCCTTAAGCTTTTCGGTTATCTGTTTTCTCATCGACTGTCTGTTTCTTTCTCCTTTCATATGCAAAGCGTAGCTTTTATACTTATATACCATTTATTTGATTATAGGCATGGCACGGAAGCATTTCGTTTCCGTGCCAAGAAACATTTCATTATATGTTTGAATTTTCAGCTTATTTCCAAATCTCGTCCCTGATCATGGGCATGCTCATGCAGCGTGGGCCTCCTCTGCCTCGGCTGAGTTCGCCGCCGGGAATGGGGCTGACCTTGACGCCTGCTTTGTCAATAAGCTCGTTGGTAATTACATTCCGTTCATAGGTAATGATGGAGCCGGGCGCCATTGCCAAAGAGTTTGCACCCATATTCCAATGCTCCCTCCTGTACTGGATCGGATCGCCTCCGGCTATCTCTACAAAAGTGACCTTGTCAAGGCCGAGCGCACGCTCCAGTACATGCTCCGTTGAATCGGTGGTGCAGCTGATGCTGATCTCGCCGTTTCCGGCAGGAGTAAGTTCGTAGATATCAAACCACTTATGAGCAATACATGGATGAGCGAGGAATTTATCGTAGTCGATATGCGTCATCAGCACGTCGAGGTGCATGTAGGTTCTTGAGCTGGGGTTTTTGAAAAGAAGCACCTTTTCATATCCGCGTCCGAACAAAGTGCCAGCCAGTCTTTCGATCGCGGCGGAGCTTGTCCTCTCGCCGCAGCCAATGGCGACGCATTTATCGGACAGGGACAGCACATCGCCTCCCTCTATGCCGCAGCCGCAGTTAAAGTCATAAAGGAGGTCGACCGAACCTTTGCCAAAGTATTTGCTGTAATCGTGGATATATCGCACAAACAGAGTCTCACGCATACGGGCAGGCATGCTCATAGCGGATATTGCCATGCCGGTTCCGATGCAGAAGCTTATGTCCCTTGTAAAATAGATATTGGGAAGCGGATCGACCAGGAAGGGATAGTCGTCCTTAACGAAGAACTGTATTGGCTTGACCTTGACGCCGTTAAGATCTTCACGGGTGATGCCCTTTGCAACGGTGTCAAAGAGCTTATCATACGGAATGCTCTCCAAATACTCGGCTATCGCCCTCTCAAGGCTGATGCCGCGCACTCCGACCTCAACAAAATCATGAATGAATTTTTTTCTTATCTCGTCATCACGAACGACCTCGGTGAACATATCCTCGATGTAAACAACATCAACGCCGTTGCTGCGCAGAATGCTCGCAAACACATCGTGTTCTTCGCCTGCGCGTCTGACATCGGGCGTATCCTCTGCGAGCATACGTTCGAGATAATCAGGCATAAGGTTGGCAAGCTCAATGCCCGGACGATGAAGCATGACCCTTCGGAGTCGTCCGATCTCTGACTTTACGTTAACGAATTCGCTCATAGTATTCCTCCAAACAGTTGAATCGGGCATGCAAATAAAAATTGTGCGCCCACATCATCTTTTTCAATTATAGCATAAATCCTGCGGAAAGAAAACCCATATTGGGTATACAATTCCGCAGGATAGTGGCCATTATCGTCAGGCTTGGTGAATGTAGCTGTACAGGTAATCTATTGCGCCGCGAATGAATTCCGTGATGGAGTCATAATAAATAAGGACAAGGATAGCGGCAGCAAGAAGCAGGAGAGTAATGATCATGAACTTTATCAGTTTGGCGCGCGCATAGCTTCTGCTGTTGAAATTAACACCGTCCGCGAATGCCTGAACGAAGAAAACGACAAGGTTAATGATAGGAATGCAGCAGATGAGCTCACGCCAGAAAAAGCTCCATGTGCGAAGCGGCCTGACCTTTGACTTCATTGAGCTTATCATCGCTTCATCTACTTCCTTTTGATTAAGAGCCGGAGCTTCGAGCCTGTCATAAGCAGGATTTGATACCGGAACGTATGAGGGAATGACCGGTTCGGCAGCGCCGCCGAAGCCTTCCTCGTGTTCGCCGGCTATGCCAGTCTGAGCTTCGCCGCAGGCATTGTTTTCAGAAGCTGATGCGCTGTCGTTTCCTAAAGATTCGGCAGCCGAAGCCGCGGCCGTCCCCTGCGCCAAGTCTCTTTCTCCGCGTTCTTCGGAATCAGCCCTGTCTCCGGCGGCATTGCTGTTGATTTCACTTCTCAAAATAGCTCCGCAGCTTGTGCAGAATACGAACCCTTCGGCAACTTCATTGCCGCAATTTGGACATATCATAAACATCCTCCTTTAGTAAACAAATAAACGATCCGATAATACACTCATTGAGCATACTTATCTTAACACTTTTTTCCTGTTTTGTATATGCCTATTTTCAAATTGTTGTTGAAAAACCACAATTTCGACAAAAGTTTTGGCATTCTTCGGTCATAAGCGCAGATAATACTCGAATCAGCTTGACAAAATAATTAAAAAAGCGCATAATATTCGCTGAAATTTAAACTGGGTATGTGTTTGCCGCGATAAGCGTTACGGCTTTCCCGTTTGAATTTATCAAACCCATATCGGAATGGAGTTAACTATGAATAATGACTTTGAACCCCGCAATTTTATAGAGGAATTCGTGCTGGAAGACACACGCGCCAACCCCACAGTCAAGACCCGTTTTCCGCCCGAGCCCAACGGTTATCTTCATATCGGTCACGCCAAGGCTTTGTGTGTTGATTTTTCGATTGCCGAGCGGTTCGGGGGCAGCTGTAATCTCCGATTTGACGACACAAACCCTGCTAAGGAGGATGTGGAGTTTGTTGACGCAATCGAGCAGGATATTCGCTGGCTTGGCTTCAACTGGGATAAGCTCTGCTACGGAAGCGACTATTTCGATACCTGCTACGAATATGCCATTAAGCTTATCAAGGAGGGCAAAGCGTATGTCTGCGACCTTGACAAGGACCAGATAAGGGAATACCGCGGCACGCTTACCGAGCCCGGCATCGACAGCCCTTACCGCAACAGAAGCATCGAGGAAAACCTTGACCTTTTCGAGCGCATGAAAAACGGCGAGTTTCCCGACGGAAGCAGGACGCTGCGTGCAAAAATAGACATGGCTTCTCCGAATATAAACATGAGGGACCCTGCCCTGTACCGGATTCTTCATAAATCCCATCACCATCAGGGCAATAAGTGGTGCATCTATCCCATGTATGACTTCGCGCACCCCATTCAGGATGCCATCGAGGGTATTACCCACTCGCTGTGCTCGCTTGAATACGAAGCTCACCGTCCTCTGTACAATTGGGTCATCGATAACTGCGGATTTGAGCACAAACCCCGTCAGATAGAATTCGCAAGGCTCAACATCACCAATACCATAATGAGCAAACGCTTTCTGCGTGCGCTTGTTGAGGGCGGTTACGTCAGCGGCTGGGATGATCCCCGTATGCCGACACTCTGCGGAATGAGACGCAGAGGCTACACTCCCGAGGCCATCAAGGACTTCCTTAATCGCGCAGGCGTTGCTAAGGCCGATTCCATCGTTGATTCCGCAATGCTTGAGCATTGTGTGCGCGAGGACCTGAACTCCCGCTGCGATCGAGTTATGGCAGTGCTTGACCCCATCAAGGTGGTTATCGACAACTTCCCCGAGGGTGAGTCCATCGATGTTGAGATAGAGAACCTTCCCATTGCACAGGAGGGTGATGAGAAGTACGGCAAGACGCATACCGTACGCTTCGCAAGAGAGGTATACATAGAACGCGATGATTTCATGGTCGAGCCTCCCAAGAAGTTCTTCCGTCTCAAGCCCGACGGAGAGGTCAGGCTCAAGGGCGCATACATCATCAAATGCGTTGGTTATGAATTGAACGAGGACGGCAGCGTCAATACCGTTCACTGCACATATGACCCCGAAAGCCGCAGCGGCGAATGTGATCGCAAGGTCAAGGGCACCATCCATTGGGTGCCCGTACTCGATGCTGTTCCCGCGCAGTTCAGGCTCTACGATCAGCTCATGGTCTGCGAAGATGTCAGCGCAGATGATTTCATCGATAAGCTCAACCCTGAATCAAAAACCATCGTCAACGGCTTTGTCGAGCCCTATCTTGCTTCGGCAAAGAGCGGCGATAAGTTCCAGTTTATGCGCATCGGCTATTTCTGCGTTGACCCCGACAGCACGGACGGAAACCTTGTTTTCAACCGCACCGTCGGCCTTAAGGACGGCTATAAGCCGCAGCAATAACGGAGAATAGCAGATGACCGCTCAAGAAATGTGGGAAGAATACCGCAAGCTGAACCCTTCCGCCGATGCCTACGAGGCTTGGGCCTTCTGCGGAGGCGGCGCTGCAGGCGATGAGCTTGCTAAGCTTACGCTTCAGGGCATTAAGACCGCAACCGCGAGTTCGCTTATCGCCTACGCCTGCGATGACGAGATTCCAACCGCAGGCTGTTATAGTGTAATACTTTATGACAATGGCGAGGCAGCGTGCGTGATACGCGATACCATTGTCAGCATCGTCCCTTTTGATGAGGTATCCCCCGAACATGCCTATCGTGAAGGTGAAGACGATCGCAGTCTTGCTATGTGGCGCGAGGTTCACAGAAGATTCTTTACCCCTGATTATGAGGCGGCCGGCAAGCCCTTCGATGAGCATGGCCTCTGCGTGCTGGAAGAATTTGAAGTAGTCTATAAATAGTAGTATTTTGCATCAAAAACGGCTTGGAAGGATCAAGGATCAGTGAACAGGAACTTTGCAAAGGCGATAGTCAACGAAAGAGCGGAGACTGCGGTCAAGGGCGGTCACCCCTGGATATTTGCAGAAAAGATAGTTAGCGTTGAAGGCGATTACGAGAACGGAGATCTTGTCGATGTCTATACGAGAAAGCAGCGTTTTCTGGGAACGGGCTTTATCAACGATAATTCCGCAATGCGCATACGCCTTATCTCGAGAAACGCCAACGACAGATTCGATGCCGAATTCTACCGCAGAAGATTCAAATATGCTGTCGACTATCGCAAAACCGTTATGGGTGACGATTTCGACTGCTGCCGCATCATATTTGGGGAAGCCGACTCCTTTCCGGGGCTTACCGTGGACAGATTTGGAGATGTTTTGGTCGTGCAGGTGCTGACGCTTGGCATTGACAGGATAAAGGACATGCTCTTTCCAATTCTTATCGATGTCTTCCGTGAATATGGAATAACCATCCGGGCTCTGCTTGAAAGAAACGATGTCGCTATCAGGGAAAAGGAAGGACTATCGCAGTACAAGTCATTTTACCATTATGACGGCTTAAAAGAGATCCCAAATGGCATAGTGGAGATAACCGAGAACGGCATCCGTTACGAGATCGACATATTGAACGGTCAAAAGACCGGGTTTTTCCTGGATCAAAAATACAACCGACTTGCTGCCGCAAGGATCGCCGCAGGAAGGAACGTGCTGGACTGCTTTACCCACACCGGAGCGTTTGCACTCAATGCCGCAAAGCACGGAGCAAAGCATGTTACAGCCGTGGATATTTCAGCCGATGCGATAGAACTCACCAGACGCAATGCGGAGCTCAACGGATTGAGCGAAATCATGAGCTTTGTCTGCAAGGATGTGTTTGACCTTCTGACAGAGCTTGAGGGACGGAAGAAATGCGAATATGACTATATAATTCTCGATCCCCCTGCGTTTACCAAGAGCCGCGAGACGGTTTCCAATGCGATAAAGGGTTATAAGGCTATCAACGCCAAGGCCATGAAGCTGCTGCCAAGGGGCGGCTATCTTGCCACCTGCTCCTGTTCGCACTTTATGACCGATGAACTGTTTCGCAGAATGCTTCACGATGCCGCTGAGGATGCAGGCGTTCAGCTTCGTCAGATCGAAGGCAGACAGCAGGCCCCCGACCATCCCATACTTTGGAATGTTCCCGAGACAGATTATTTGAAATTCTATATTTTTCAGATTGTATGATGTTTAGGTACGGTCATTCTGCTGCCGTCTGAGTTTAGGGAGAAACCATGGCTACTTCGATTGAGTTTATTGAATATGTCTGCGAACAGGTAAGCGGTATTGGGATCGTTCGGTACAGAAAGATGTTTGGCGAATACATGGTCTACATAAACGATAAACCCATCCTTTTGGTTTGCGATAATACTGTGTTCGTCAAGGAGCTTGAATGTATCAAAGAACTGATGAAGGATGCGGACAGAGGCGTTCCCTATCCCGGCTCAAAGGAGCACTATGTTCTGAACATCGACGATCCCGAATTCTGTAAAACCGTTATTGCTGTGCTCGAGCCAATGACCCCTTTACCTAAGCAAAAAAAGAGTAAACATTCCGGACAGCCCGGACAGTCAATACGATCAGAATAGAAACCATAAAGCTACCCACCGATGGGATGAAGACCCTTCGGTGGGTAAATACTTTTTATGTTAATCTGTCGTTATCCTTTGTTCAAAGGTATCGACCTTGTTGAAATCTGCGTGCTCAATGATGTACTCCTTACGGGGAGCCACCTTTTCGCCCATCAAAAGCGTTACAAGATGCTCTACATACGCCGCATCCTCGATCGTGACCTGAACAAGTGAGCGGTTCTCCGGATTGAGTGTCGTCTCCCACAGCTGTTCGGGGTTCATCTCGCCAAGTCCCTTGTAGCGCTGAAGCGTATAGCCCTTCATGCCCTTTGTTATCTTCGAAAGCTCATCATCATCATAAGCGTAGAACACATCCTTGCCCTTCTGCACCTTGTAGAGCGGAGGCATGCCCATATAGACATGGCCGCTCGTGATAAGCTCGCGCGTATAGCGGTAGAAGAATGTGAGCAGAAGCGCACGGATATGCGCGCCGTCCTGGTCGGCATCGGAAAGGATAATAACCTTGTTATACTTAAGATTATCAAGCTCAAAATCCTCGCCTATGCCGGTGCCGAGCGCAGTGATTATGGAACGGCACTCCTCGTTTTCAAGCACCTGCTCAAGCCTTCGTTTTTCAACGTTCAAGGGTTTACCCCTTAGCGGCAGAATAGCCTGAAAGCGTCTGTCCCTTCCCTGCTTTGCACTGCCTCCTGCGGAATCACCCTCAACGATGAACAGCTCGTTCTGCTGCGGATTCCTGCCGGTGCAGCTCGAAAGCTTGCCTACCAGCGGAGCATTTTCAAGCTTGGATTTCTCCCTTGCCATGCTCTTTGCCCTGCGCGCGGCCTCCCTCGCCTTGGCTGCCTTGACCGCCTTGTCAGCTATCGCCGCAGAAAGCTCCGCATTCTTTAGATCTTCAAGGATCGGGGTCAGCATGTCTATAACTACCGATTCAACGGCAGTGCGTGCTTCGGTGTTGCCAAGCTTGGTCTTTGTCTGACCCTCGAACTGTATGGAGCTCATCTTCAGTGAAAGCACAGCCGTCAAGCCCTCCCTGAAATCCTCACCCGACAGAGATGCATCCTTCTCCTTTAATAAACCTATCCTGCGGCAGTATTCGTTCATGACCTTCGTTAGTGCAGAGCGGAAGCCTGTCTCATGAGTTCCCCCTTCGGTGGTGGGGATGTTGTTCACATACGAGAATACGCTTTCGGTGTATCCGTCGTTGTGCTGCATAGCTACCTCAACGATTATGGTGTTGCTGCCCGTCTCCCTTATGCCGCTGAAATAGATAGGTTCCTTGTAAAGCGTTGTCTTGTCTGCGTTGAGATAGGAAACAAAGTCGATTATTCCGCCATCGTACTTGTATTCACGCTGCCTGCTCTCATCCTTGCGCCTGCAGTCGGTGAAACGGAAAAGCACGCCTTTGTTCAGATAGGCAAGCTCGTTAAGACGCTTCGACACTATCTCATAGCTCATCTCCACGGTCTCAAACACTCTGCTATCGGGCATAAAGGTGACCCTTGTTCCCTGACGGCGAGTCCTTCCGACCTCCTCCAGCGGAGCAATCGGAATGCCCGAGCGCATATTGCCCTCATCATCCATATAGCTATGGAAGCGTATCCTATACAGCTTTCCGGCGGTTGCTACCTCGACTTCCACAAATTCGGACAACGCATTGACTACCGAAGCGCCGACGCCGTGCAATCCTCCGGAGAAGCCATAGGCATCGTTATCAAACTTGCCGCCTGCATGGAGCTGTGTATAGACCACCTCGACGCCTGAGATATGAAGTTTTTCATGTATGCCCACAGGAATGCCCCTGCCGTTATCCTCAACGGTAACGGAATTGTCCTTGTTGATGGTAACATTGATCTCATTTGCATAGCCGTTAGCCGCTTCATCCACTGCGTTGTCGACTATTTCCCAGAGCATGTGATGAAGGCCGCGGCTGCCCGTGCTGCCGATATACATGCCGGGACGCACTCGCACTGCCTCCAAGCCCTCCATTACCCTGATATCTTCAACTGTATAATCATGTTGCTGCATGGTTCTTTCCCAATCCTATAAAGATTTCATAATAGTACATTAGCCGGATCACATTCCAAGCTCTTTGTTGATCTCTCTGAGCTGTTTTCTCAGCTCCAGTATCTCATCGTCAATGCCGCTCGTCCTGTCCCTCTCCTCGGTCAATTCTAGCTCATCCGTATCCAGCTTATCAAGCTTTCCGTTAACTTCATCCAGCCTTCCCTGAAGCCCATTCAGGCAGTTATCCATCCTCGCAATTACGCCCATCGCGCTTTCGCTGAGATCTGAGCGATAGCTGCCGCTGCCCTTTAGAAGAAAGATTCGCCTTGCGTCGAGAAGATCGTTAGCTAAGTACAGGTCAAAGCCGCGGTAGCTGCCAATCAGCTTATCCTCCCTAAGGAAAGCATATTCCGCCAGCAAATCGATGAGCCTCTCGCCTGCATCACGGCGTTTTTTGTATGTCTCACACATAATCTGCATGGTAAAGCCGCTGTTTGCCGTTTCAAGCCTTGCGATATCCTCCGTGAACATCGTCCTGAGCCTTTCAAGCTCCAGTTTTTTTGCGGGCATTTGAAGCAGAGCTTCCCCTGCCTCTATCTTCCGGCGTTCTATGCGTGAACGAAGTATCAGCTTGCGCTGAAGCTCCGTTTCGACCTCTATCCTGCGCTTTATAAGCGGATTGCCGACCGCAAGGGATTTAACCTCGCTGTATGTGAGTACAACCTCGTCCACTTCATCGCCTGCGCGGTTCGGATAATCGCCGCGTACTATCTGCGAAATAAAGCGCTGTTTGTTTTCAAGAAGCTGCCATGAGTACGCATCAAAGCTCCCGTTAGTCACATAGCGGTAGATCCTAACGCTGTCGTTTTTATTTCCCTGGCGAAGCATACGTCCGTCACGCTGCGTCACATCCGACGGACGCCACGGAATATCCAGATGGTGGACTGCGACGAGATAGTTCTGAACGTTTGAGCCCGTGCCAAGCTTGAAGGTCGATCCTATCAGTATCCTGACCTTGCCCTTTCTGACCTTGTTGAACAGCGAGCTTCTCATTGAGTCCGTCACGGCATCATGAACAAACGCTATCTCATCGGCAGGCACGCCCATGTTCACAAGCTTACGCTTGATATCGTCATAAAGGTTAAATCCTTCCTTTGGCGTGCTCTGATCCAGAAAAACGAGCTGAGTGAGCTTCTCATTTTCGCTCCAAATGGAATACACGTTCCTGACGCAGTTATTGAGCTTCGAACCCGGCTCGTCGGCAGCGTTCGGGTCAACGAGGCGCATATCGAGCGCAGCTTTGCGGCCATCGGTCGTGATCTTGAGCATGTTATCCTCTGTTCTGGGTACCTGCCCGGTCTTGACCCTCTCAGCCCTGTCCGCCAGCTCGCCAATATAGTCGCGCAGAGCCTTGCCTGATTCAACAATGCAGTTGACTGTTTGAATGTCTGTCGGCAGTTTTCGGTCATCGCTCACCGGAAAATACATATCCGCAATTTCCGAGAACATCAGCGAAAGCTCCGGGAGGTTATAGTACCTGCTCAAACGCTTTCTGAGCCTGTAACCAACGCCGTTGGCCTCGACCTCGAATTCTTCCGTGACCTCGGAGAACATCTTTACCCAGTTATCGAACTCTGCAAGGTTCAGCCTGTCCATACGATCAAATCCGAGATAGCGCTGCATGGTGTACAGATCCGAAACGGAGTTTGTTATGGGCGTACCTGTTGCGAATACCGCGCCCCTTCCGTCATTATGGCGCTGAACATAGCGTATCTTCGCCATCATATCATCGCACCGCTTTGAGCCCTTGGTGTTAAGCCCAGGAAGCGAACCGTGCTTGGTCTCGATGCTTATGTTCTTAAAGTTATGGGCCTCATCGACAAAGAGCGTATTGATCCCCAGATCATCGAAATAGATCTGTCCCTTTTCGCTCTTTTGTTCCGACTCCCAAAGCTTTTGCAGTCTGTGGCTTATCCTGGATGAGCAGCGATTCAGCACCGAATATGCCTCGTTATTGATAACATCCTGCATGGCGGCAGCGATATCCGAATGTGCCGCCATCAGCTCGCGCTCACGCTCCTCCCTTGAAAGCGGAATAAGTGAAAAGCTGGTGTAGCTCATTATCACCGCATCATAATCGTGCTCAATTATGTGCCGAAGCACTCTGTTGCGGCTGCCCGGGGTGAAGTTCTTTGGTTCTATCATGAGTACCGAAGCATCGGGATACAGATGCAAAAATTCATTGTACCACTGTTCCAATATGTTGTTCGGCACAACGAACAGGTTGCGTTTTGATATTCCCAGCCTTCGCAGTTCCATGGCGGCGGCAGCCATTACATAGGTCTTGCCGGCACCGACCTGATGAGCAAGCAGGATATTTTTGGAGCTTACAACACGCTTTATCGCATCGAGCTGATACCTTTGCAGCTTGACATCCGGGTTTTTACCGGGGAGCTGCATCCTGCTTCCGTCAAAGCGTCTTGGCCTTATCGCACAAAAGCTCTCATTATAGTAATCAAGCAGCGTGGTACGCCTCGGCTCATCCTTAAACAGCCAATAGCTGAAGCGTTCGCTTATCTGTTTTGCCTTCTCCTGAACCAGCAGAGTCTCCGATTTGTTTACCCTTCTGGTCAGCTTTTTGGTTTCATACGAATAATATGTCTCATAAACTACCAGCTCGCGAGAGTTGAGCATTCTTTCAATTATCTCAAAAGCATTCATCTCCGGCGTGCCATATGTCATCTTGGCGCGAGTGAACTCCGAAAAATGCTTTTTGCCCCTGATGATGTAATGATTTGCCGAGCGAATATAGTCCACCTGTATTCCGGGTCTGCCGGATGAGGACTTGATCCCGATAAGTGCGATTATGAAATCCCGATAGACGTCCGGCGGTATCCAAGGGCTTCCGATGGAGATCTTTATCTGTTTCGCTTCAACACGCTTAGGCATAACAGTATTGAGAGCAACGACATTATCGGCAAGGTCCACGCCATCCGGCACGTCCATACCATCATCGATAGCGTGTCGGACCGCTTTCAGCTTGGTCATGATATTCCCGGAGAGATACTCGTCAGCGGCAACAAACTCACCCCGCTCCGGGTCGAAGTAGATCGTTCCCGAAAGCGAAGCAAGCACCTCTTCCCTCGTGGACTTGGCAAGGGCCGCAATCGTACTCAGATCTACCCTTCCGATTCTGTCAATGCAGTAGGACAGCGCATCGTGTATCGTCAGCACTTCAGCGGCGTTATTCTGTTCATAAGCGATAATATCGTCCAATTTATGCCCTTCTGTGAAGTTAGATTCTATGGAAAACGGGTATCAGGTGTTCAAAGGTTGCAAGATACCCTATGCCCGCCTCCCTTGCAAGCTCGATCGCCTCGTCAAGGCGATTGCCTACTCTTTCGGCCCTATGAGCGTCAGAACCGGTGGTCACAAATTCTCCGCCGAGTTCACGATAGCGTTTCAGGATATCGAGTCCCCATTTGGGCTCGTCCCACCATGCTGAGGTGTTTATCTCGATTCCCTTGCCGCGAGAAATGAGGATCTTAAATATCTCCGTGAAAACCTCGTAAGATACATCAAGCGTCATCCTTCTTTCATCGAACGGAGCGTACTTAGTAACGAAATCGTAATGCCCGAGAACGCTCATCATTTGGCAGTTCTGAATGCCTCTAAGTATCATGTCCAGATATGAATAATACGCATCCTGCCTTGTTCTGCCTGCAAAATATTCTTTTGAATATGTGTCTATTCCGTCCACCAAGTGGACGGAGCCTATTACAAAATCAACATCAAACGGCAAAATATAGCTCTCGGCATTTGCGGCAGCGGACTTATCGTCAAGGCTTATTTCCGATCCAAGCTTGATCCTTACTCCCTTATAGCTATCTCCAATCTTCTCAAGCTCCTCCTTGAGCTTGCCAATATCTGCCCGGGGCCTTGGATACGGTTCCAGCATCACATCAAAATCCACATGGTCGGTAAAGCAAAGCTCTTTCACTCCGCTGTTGGCTGCCGCGTCAAGCTGCTCAATTGGTGAGCATGAGCCGTCATGAGAGAAGAAAGTATGCACGTGATAATCGAATCTGTCCATAACAAAAAATTCCTAATCAATTCAAAATCCGAAAAATACATCCCCGGAAAAACTATTATAACATGGGATGTCAATATATTCAATATTAAACTCTCAAAATAAATAAAAAAGACATCCCGTTCTTTCGGATGTCTTGTTTTTCATTTGCCCTTTTCTTTTCCCTCCCAGGCTATCGAGCCCAGCCTGCGTTCATTTCCGCTCAGTATTCTCTGGATATTGGGTATATGCGTGAGAATTATTACAAGCGCAAGAGTAATTGAAAACAGCACCAGATATGTATCCTTCGGGTTTGCGATCACCGTGAGCGTACCTGCTATGACAGCGCCGGTAACCGAACCGACGGAGACCATTTTGGTGATGAGTATCAGTATTACGCCGACTGCAAGACCTATTGCAAGCTCCACGGGTGCTATTACCAGCATACCGCCGATGGCGACAGCAACGCACTTTCCGCCGCGAAATTGATGGAAAATCGGAAGCAAATGCCCCAGCATCGCACCCAGCAATCCCTCACACATGAAGAGACTATTAAATCCTTCCGAAAACAGGCCCAGCTTGCTGCCTGCAAGCGCAACGAAATGACCGATAAGTGCGGCAATCGCACCCTTGGCGCAGTCGCTGAACAAGCAGAGCAAGCCCCATTTCCAGCCAAAGGTTCTCAGGATATTGGTCGAACCGGCATTTCCGCTGCCGCATTCTCTGATATCCACGCTCTTCTTTCCTGCAATGCGGATTGCAGTCATGTTGCTGCCCAGCAGATATCCGCAAACAGCCACAAACAAGGCTGCGATGAATAAATAGGCCATTATACATCCTTTCCGAAATAGTGATTCGCATCCCGAACATCCGTTGCTATCTGATTTCTCAGTTCGTCCAGGGAACCAAATCTCTTTTCTCCGCGAAGTCTCTTAACAAAGCGCACCCTGACGAACCTGCCGTACAGTTCTCCGTCAAAATCAAGTATATGGGTCTCTATGCCTTTTTCGGAGCCGCCGACCGTCGGATTATTGCCAACGTTGGTAACGGCAGGGAAGATGCTTCCATCCGTTTCAAGATAGGTAACATATACGCCGTCTGCCGGAAGCACCAGCGGAGCATCGATCTTAATGTTCGCAGTCGGATAGCTCAGCTGCTTTCCTATGCCGCGTCCCCTAACGACCGTTCCGCTCAGATTATGCGTCCTGCCGAGCATTAGCTGTGCTTTGGCAACGTCACCCTTCTCTATCAGCTCACGAATTCGTGTGCTTGATACCGGCTGTTTTCCAACCAGGACCGGATTTATTATAGCCACGTCCACGCCTCGGGCATTCGCAAGCTTTTCAAGCATTTCGGCAGTTCCGGACTTTTTCACGCCAAAGGTATAGTTAAATCCTGCGACGAGAACCTCCGGATTCAGCCTTGAAATGAGCATGTCAACAAAAGCTTTTGGTCTGCTTGAACATATTTCGGCGGTGAAATCGACCATATCAATGTACTGCACACCCAAGGCTTTAAGATAGCCTCGCCTGTCCTCATTGCTGCAAAGCCTTGCGACCCTGTTGCCAAGCAGCTCCTGCGGATGGTTGGAAAATGTATATACAACGGGAATCAAGCCTCTCGCCTTTGCTATGAGTACTGCGGTATCTATTAGCTTTTTATGGCCGATGTGTACGCCGTCAAACATGCCGAGCGCCACGACCGTTTTCTTATCATCTGCCATCTTTTTCCTGTTTATCCTCGCTTCCGAGCCAAACCGTCACATGCAGGCCCTCTTCGCCCCGAACGCCCAGTCCGATAAATTCTCCGTCCACATAGAGCCTGTGTACACTGCCCTTCTTTAGCTCATCATCAAACGGTATCGGCGCACCGTTTATCAACAGTCGTTTTTTCCTTTCCGAAAGCCCGTTGAGCTGTAATTGAGGGATATGATCAACAGCCTCATCCATAGCCGTAACGGTCCTTGCAAGCTCGCCTGTTTCCTTCAAATCGCGAAGCTCCGCTATCGTAAAGCTGTTTTCAAGCCCGAACTTGCCGGACTTTGTCCTGAGCAGAAACGGCATAAACGCCGGAACATTCAACCTTTCGCCTATATCACGGCAAAGCGATCTAATGTAGGTTCCCTTTGAACAGCGTATCTTTATAAGGAAGCTGTTCTTCTGGAGCTTATCGAGAAGCTCAAGCTGATAGATGCTGACAATACGCTTTCTATCCTCGATCGGCTCGGTAACTTCGCCTCGCCTCGCAAGTTTATACATTTTAACGCCGTTAACGCTCAAGGAGGAGTAGATGGGCGGTATCTGCTCGATCTCTCCAAGAAACTCCGGGAGCACGGCAATAAGCTGTTCGGAAGACACATCGCATTCGCATTCCGCCGTAAGCACACCGAAAGCATCGAGCGTATCCGTAGTTTGTCCGAAACGGAGCTCCGCAATGTATTCTTTTTGCTTATCTACAAGATAATCAAAAAGGCGTGTTGCTCTCCCGATACAGATCGGCAGCACGCCCGCTGCGGCAGGGTCGAGAGTGCCGGTATGCCCGACACGCTTTTCCCCATAAATTTTACGCAAGTCCACCACGACATCGCTTGATGTCATTCCGGGTGGTTTTAGCACATTAACAATTCCCTCAAACTGCATAGAACTTATAAAAACTAACGCTCGGCTTCGTCCAATTCCTCACACGCCTCACGGACTACATCCGCAACAACGGTCGAGAGCGATTCATGCGCGGTATAGCCTGCCGCACGGGCATGTCCGCCGCCGCCATGCTTCTCTGCAATACTGCAGACATTGCCGACCGCCTTGCTTCTAAGGCTGACCTTATAGGAGCCATCGGCGCCCTCACGAATGAAGATACCGATTTTTACGCTGTCAACATCCCTAACACAGTCAACAATGCCTTCGCAGTCCTCATCGGTCGCATCAAAGCTGAGCATTTGAGATCTGGTCAACACCGCTATGCCGATATCTCCGCCATGCTCAAGCTGCATCCTTGAAACGACATAGCCCTGAAGCCTGGTCTTTGAGAACGGAACGGTCCTGTAAATCAGCCGGTTGAGTTTGGAAATATCCAGCCCCATTTCGATGAAATCGGCAATTATCCTGAGACTGCCGGGAGTTGTATTGCTGTAAGACAGATTGCCCGTGTCGGTTACGATGCCCGTATACAGACAAACCATTGCATCTTTATCAACGGGCATGTCCATGCGCACATAGAGCTCATAGATCACCTCTGCTGTCGCTGCAGCGTTTGCCACAACGAGATTTTCTGCCGCAAACCCGGGATTTGTCACATGGTGATCGATAGCCGCTGTCTCCTCCGCTCCGTCAAACAGATGAATCGCACGGCCAAAGCGAGGGAGATCGGCACAGTCGCACGAAATAACGCATCTATATCCCTCCGCTTTCTCCGGAAGCAAAACCTTTTCCGAATTCGGAAGGAAGGAATAGATCTTCGGTACAGGGTTAGCGCAGACGAGCTCCACCTTTTTGCCAAGCTTGACCAGCAGGGCATAGAGCGCAAGCGCTGAGCCTAAAGTATCCCCATCGGGCGAAACATGTGAGAGCAATGTAAACTCTGTTTCTCTGTTGATGAGCTCGATTATTGAACCGAACTCAGCATCATGCTCATTCATCATCTTGGGTATTATCCTTTTTTCGCTCACTGTTGAGCTGATTGATTATCTCCGAAATATGCACCGCATATTCAATTGAGTCGTCAAGCGTGAATTTCAGTGTCGGTATTCTGCGGATATCCACACGCTTTCCAAGCTCACGGGCAATAAAGCCCTCGGCACGGTTGAGCTGCGCAACGGTTTCCTTCCTGACATCATCGGACTTATCGTACACGCTGACCTTGACCTTTGCAAGCTTTAAGTCATTGGTCGCCTCAACCCTCAGGATAGTAGTCATCGGGGAGATCCTCGGATCCTTCATTTCTCTGACTATTTCGCTCAATGCCTTCTTCAGTTCTTCATTAATTCTATCGTATCTTACCGATGGCATACCTTTTCACCTTACAAACAATAATTATCTCTGCACCTGCTCCATGAAGTAGACCTCGATTGCGTCCTCTTCGTGGATATCGTTGAAGTCCTGGATGCCGATACCGCATTCATAACCTGCGGCAACTTCCTTGACGTCATCCTTGAACCTTCTGAGGGATGCGATCTGGCCTTCGTGTATGACCACACCGTCACGCACCACGCGCACCAAAGCACTGCGCTGAACCTTTCCCTCCTGGACATATGCGCCGGCGATGACGCCTACGCCGCTGACCTTAAAGGTGTTCCTAACGCTTATTGTGCCGAGATGTACTTCCTTGTATACAGGCTTGAACATACCCTTCATAGCGTTTTCGACATCCTCGATAGCCTGATAGATGATGCGATATGTACGGACATCGACCTTCTCCTGAGTTGCAAGAGCCCTTGCGCCGCTGTCGGGACGGACATTGAAGCCAATAACGATAGCGTTCGATGCGGAAGCAAACGTTACATCCGATTCAGAGATAGCGCCAACGCCGCCGTGAATAACCTTTACACGCACTTCTTCATTGGAGAGCTTTTCAAGTGCCTGCCTGACCGCCTCAACGCTGCCGTGAACATCGGCCTTTACGACGATATTTAGGGTCTTCATCTCACCCTCCGCGATATGGGAGAACAGATCCTCAAGGCTGACCTTGGACATGCTCTTAAGCTGCTCCGCCTTGATCCTGTCGCGTCTCTCCTCAGCAACCTTCTTGGAAACCTCGGCAACGTTCATAACATCGCCGGCTGCAGGGACTTCATTAAAGCCCAGAACTTCAACAGGCTGGCTGGGGCCTGCGGACTTTACCAGCTTGCCCTTGTCGTCCATCATCGCGCGGACCTTGCCGTAGGCAACGCCTGCAACGATCGGATCGCCAACCTTGAGCGTACCGTTCTGTACAAGAACGGTAGCAATGGGGCCGCGTCCCCTATCGAGCTTTGCTTCGATAATGGTGCCCTTTGCAGCGCGGTTGGGATTAGCGCGCAGTTCAAGCACATCCGCCTGGAAAAGAACGGTTTCAAGAAGCTTATCGAGATTTGTACGCTTCTTTGCGGAAATGGGTACGCAGAATGTATCTCCGCCCCAATCATCGCAGACAAGACCATATTCTGTAAGCTGCTGCTTAATCCTGTCGGGATTTGCTTCGGGCTTATCTATCTTGTTTATTGCAACCACGATGGGTACTTCGGCAGCCTTTGCGTGGTTGATAGCCTCAACGGTCTGAGGCATAATGCCGTCATCGGCGGCAACGACGAGGATAACAACGTCTGTGACCTGGGCGCCCCTTGCGCGCATTGAGGTGAATGCCGCATGGCCCGGGGTGTCGATAAAGGTTATCGTTCTGCCGTTGCAGTTGACGGTATACGCACCGATATGCTGGGTAATGCCGCCTGCCTCACCCTCGGTGATGGCGCTGTCCCTTATTGCGTCGAGCAGCGAGGTCTTACCATGGTCAACATGACCCATGATGGTGACGACCGGAGGCCTCTCGATGAGGTTTTCTTCAGCATCGGCTTCATCAGCGGATTCCTGCATGGCCTCCTCAGCGGTCTTTGCGACCTGATGTTCAAGCTCGATATTATAATCCATCGCAACAAGCTCGCAGGTATCAAAATCGATATCCTGATTGATATTTGCCGCAATGCCCATCATAAACAGCTTCTTGATTATCTCAGTCGCCGGCTTACCGATCTTTTCGGAGAAATCACGGACGGTGATCGTCTCGGTAGTGATTATCGCTTTTTCAATCACGACGGGCTCCGGCTTGCGCTGAGGCTGCTCCTGCTGCTTCGTCTTGCGCTTTCTGCCTCCATAGCTTTGACCGTCATCGTCCCAGCCGCGAACGGAGGGGGCGGTTTCCTTCATGATGGTCTTCTTGCTCTTGGCTTTTCCGTCGTTGTCATAGCTGCGTACATAGCCGCTGCTCTTTTCAGGAGTACGGGCAGGCTTGGGCCTTGCAGCGGTATCTCCTGCGATACCGCCTCTTCCTCCCTGATTTCGGTTGCTCTGCTGATGCTGGTTGGGCCTTGCAGGAGCATCCTTATCCATGCCCTCGCTGCGTGCAGGGCGATCCCCGGTATTTCTGCGGTCCGGCCTGTCTGTACGGCTGCCGCTGCGGCGGTCTCCCCTCTGCTCGCCTCCCCTGTTATCATTGCGGTTATCCGTGCGCTGATTTCTTCCGTCCTGACGGGGGCTGCGTTCATCGCTGTCCTGACGGTTATTCCTCGCGCCTTCACGCTGATTTTTAGTATTTCCGCGAGGTCTGTCTGCGGCTTCGTTTCGTTTTGGCTGATCGGCATTCCTGCTTCTCCCTTCATCAGCCACGGCTGCTTCGCCTGCATTTGACTTTTCGACAGGTGCGGTTTCTTCCTTCTTTTCCGGTTTCTCCGGCTCGGCATTCGCCGTCACCTGAGGCTTTTCCGGCTCAGGCTTGACCGTTTCGGCAACGGGTTCAACCGCAGGTTTCTCTGCGGTCTTTTCGGCGGCAACGGGAGCTGAAGTCTTTTCGGGCTCACTCATTTCCTTTACTGTTTCGCCAACCTGCTCCGAGGCATCGCTGACATAGACGCCGGACCGGGAATCCTGCTCCAGATACTCCCTAAGCCGTTCGCTCTGCTTTCTCTTCTCTTCTTCTTCCTTTGCAGCTTTTTCCTTTTCCATAAGACTGCTCTCCAGCCTTCTTGCAGCTTGCAATGAGGAATTGACATCTGTGCTCAGAGTGCTGACCTGTTCGACCAGTCCTCTCAACATGCCTTCAATATGCGCTGTTTTTTTAAGCATTTCGGATTTATTCATACATATCCACCTTTCATCAAGCTGCGGCTTTACCATCGAGCGGAGCCGTCATGCCGTCATTAGTCGGGGCCGTTCTTCGAGGCTCTTCACATCTCCGACCCCGGTAGTTTTTTCAAAATCATCCCGGTAAAGCCCGCATCCGTCACCGCGGCGACCATTCTTTCAGCCTTACCTATAGCACCGCCCAGATCCTCAACGAAGATGAGCGGAATATCTCTTGCACTGCAAGCATCCTTCCAGCGCTTCGCCGTGTTGGATGAAGCGCATGAGTCGACGATTACGAGCTTGGCCTTGCCGGATCTCACCGCCTTATCAACGGAAAAATCACCGTTTGCAAGCTTTCCTGCCTTCATAGCAAAGCCAACCGCACTGCGCAGCGCATCATTCGCAATCGTGTTCGCCATCTTTTGCATCCTCCGCAGCCCTTTCGACCGCAGCGGTCAAGCCCTCGTACACATCATCCTCTATCTTGGAGGAGAACGCGCGTTCCAAGGCTCTGCTCTTCTTGGCACGCTGTAGGCATTCCGCATTCAGGCATATGTAAGCGCCCCTTCCGGCGGCTTTTCCCGTCGGGTCAATGCCTATCCTTGTCTTATCATCGGGCAGCTTAGTGCATACTATTCTGACAAGCTCCCTTTTGGGCTTCATCTCACGGCAGCCCACGCACATGCGCATAGGTATCTTTTTCTGCACTTAAAACCTCCGATTCGGACTGATTCGAATTACTGAAGCGGCTCCTCTTCGACTAAAGCTTCCGCCTGATTGATATCGCTGTCGGCCTCAGCCTGGGACTGTGACTTGATATCGATCTTCCAGCTTGTGAGCTTGGCGGCAAGCCTTGCGTTCTGGCCTTCCTTGCCGATAGCCAGGGAAAGCTGATTGTCGGGAACGACGACCTTCGCCGCCTTCTCCGCTTCGTTGATATATACCATGAGCACCTTAGCAGGTCCAAGCGCCTTCGCAATATAGACAGCGATATCGGGATCCCACTCAATGATGTCCATCTTCTCATTATGAAGCTCGTCAACGATGCGTTCCACCCTTGTGCCGCGCTGACCGACGCAGGCGCCGACAGCATCGATGCTTGGGTCATTGCTCATAACGGCAATCTTGGTGCGCTGACCTGCTTCCCTTGCCACGGATACGACCCTAACCACGCCGGTCTGGATCTCAGGGATCTCAAGCTCGAACAGCTTCTTGATAAGCTCAGGGTGTGTCCTCGATGCTATGATCTGCGGACCCTTGTTCTCCTTATGAACCTTAAGGACATATACCTTGAGCTTGTCGCCGGGCTCATAGGTTTCCCCGACGATGACTTCATTTGCAGGAATCAAGCCTGCACTCCTGCCTATCTCGACATATACGTCGCCGTTCTTGTCAACACGCTGAACGATGGCCGTAAGCGCTTCGGATTCCTTTTCCTGATATTCTTCGTAAATTGCGCCGCGCTCCGCTTCACGAATGCGCTGCATGATAACTCCCTTTGCCGTCTGGGCGGCAATCCTGCCGAAATTGCTGGTGTCCGCCTCTTCCTCAACAACATCGCCAAGCTCAAGAAGTCTATTGATCTTCCTTGCGTCCTCCAATGAAATCTGGGTTACGCTGTCCTCCACGGTTTCAGATACGGTTTTGGACACCCAGATTCTGCTCTTTCCGGTTTCAAGATCCAAGCTGGCGCGGGCCCTGCAGTTTGCCGCGTTCCTGCGAATCTGTCCGTCGGCAAGGTTCGGGCGTTCAATGCTCTTTTTATATGCGCTGACCAGCGCTGCTTCTATTGCATCAACCAGAATATTGATCGATATTCCGCGTTCCTTGCTGATTCTGCCAAGTATATCGGCAAAGCTGAGTTCTTCTTCTTCAACTACTCTAGACCTCTTAGCCATTTTATATTGTTTTCCTTTCGGTAATTAATCTTAAAAATCGATGTGCGGTCTGACAAGCGCAGCCTTTTTCCGTTCAATCGTTATGCTGCCCTTTTTAAGCTCCAGCGTAAAGCTGTCCTTGTCAAAGTCGATAAGAGTTCCGGTGTATTCCTTCCTGCCGTTTATAGCGGCATACAGCTTTACATCCAGAACATTTCCGATATTCCTCTGATAGTCCTTATCGATTTTGAGCGGTCGGTCGATGCCGAGTGAGCTTACGGAGAGATAGTACGCCTGGTCTATTGGGTCTGCCTCGTCAAGTATGGGATCGACGGCATTGCTGACAAGTTCGCAATCATCGAGCGACACGCCGCCCGGACGATCGATATAGAGGGTCAGCACCCAATTATCAAATTCCTTTTGATACTCCACTTCATAGAGTTCGTAGCCGAGTTCCTTTACCGTGGGTTCCACGATAGCAAAAACTTTATCGGTTAATTTCAATTTCTTCCTCCTAAAATCGACCGTTCAAAATTAAAGAGCGGGACGCACCCACTCTTCAATCACGCTAATCATCTCATTACGAGTCCATTATAACACGGTCCGTTTATATTTGCAACAGCTTTTTTGAAAAAACTTGCTTATATTTATGAGTTTTTCCCAAAAAGCAATTAACAATTCGAGATTTTTCAGAACATTGATACCTGATTGCTGCTCGGAAGCTCATCAAGACATCCAAGCCGCTCAAGCTTTTCCATAATGGATGAATTGGCCTTGGTCCTTGCTGCAAAGTCCTCGCGCGAAAGATACCTGCCTCCGGAAGCTCCCTGTTCAATGCACTGCGCCGCATTCGCGCCCAGGCCGGCAATAGCGTTGAACGGAGGGCGTATCCTGCCGTCCTCAATGACGAACCGAGTCGCCTTGGACTTATAGATATCCACAGGCAGCAGTTCTATGCCCCTAAGGTTCATCTCATAAACAATTTCAAGGATAACCATCTGTTCGTCATCGATATTATCCGTCTTATCCTTGCTCTTTATTGCTTGTATCCGCTCGAGCACGGCATCGGCGCCGCCATAGCACTGCTCGATATCGAATTTATCTGCGCGCACGGTGAAGTACACCGAATAGAAAGCAAGCGGATAATGCACCTTGTAGTAAGCAACGCGGAATCCCATCATTACATAAGCCGCAGCGTGCGCGCGTGGGAACATGTATTTTATCTTTTTACAGCTGTCGATGTACCACTGCGGAACATTGTTCTTATGCATGGCGTCCTCCATTTCCGGAGTCAATCCCCTGCCCTTTCGAACGCTTTCCATGGTTTTGAACGACAGTGCCGGCTCTTCGCCGCACGCAATGAGGTAATTCATAATGTCATCACGAGTACAGATGGCGTGCATCAGGGTCGTCGTGCCGCTTGTGATAAGATCCTGCGCATTGCCAAGCCAAACGTCGGTGCCGTGAGAGAGTCCCGATATTCGCACAAGCTCCTCCATCGTGGTCGGACGAGTATCCATCAGCATCCCCCGCACAAATTTTGTGCCGAACTCCGGTATTCCAAGGCTTCCGACGTCGCATTCAAGTGCCGCAAGCGAAATATGAAGCGTCTCCTCGCTTCTGAAAAGGGACATCGTTTCAGGGTCCGACAGCGGTATGCTCTTTGGATCCAGCCCGGTGACATCCTGAAGCATTCTCAGCGTAGTTGGGTCATCATGCCCCAGAATATCGAGCTTGACTAACTTATCGTCCAGCGCGTGGAAATCAAAGTGCGTGGTTATGCTCTCCGCCTCCTCCTTTTCGGCAGGATGCTGAACGGGGCAGAAATCATATATCTCAAGGTCTGCCGGAACGATAACGATTCCGCCAGGATGCTGGCCCGTGGTTCTCCGCGTGCCGACGCAGCCTGCGGCAAGCCTTTTCTTTTCCGCCTCGGAAACGGAGATATTGTTCTGCTCGCAATAGTTCTGAACATATCCGTACGCGGTCTTTTCCTTGACCTCGGACAGCGTCCCTGCTCGGAAGGCATGGCCCTCGCCGAACATTGTCTCGGTGAATTTATGCGCAACGGGCTGATATTCACCGGAGAAGTTCAGGTCGATATCGGGGGTCTTGTCGCCCTTGAAGCCAAGGAAGGTTTCAAACGGAATATCATAGCCGTCCCTTGCAAGCGGAGTTCCGCAGACCGGGCAGAGCTTTTCGGGCAAATCTATTCCGCATCGGGAGCTGTCCCCGACATCTGGAAATTCGCTGTATTTGCAGTTTGGACAGCGATAATGTGCTGGAAGTGAATTTACCTCTGTTATGCCTGCCATATGTGCAACGAACGATGAGCCGACCGATCCTCGAGAGCCGACAAGATACCCGTCGCTGTTAGATTTATGCACAAGCTTTTGCGCGACCATGTACAGCGAAGAATAGCCGTTTCCTATTATGGAGCCAAGCTCCTTATCAAGACGCTTCTGAACTACTTCCGGAAGCGTCTCCCCATACAGCTCATGCGCCCTTGTTAGCGCAAGCATCTGGAGCTCGTCGGCAGCGCCCTCCAGCTCCGGAGAGTAGGTCTGCTTGTCATCAAGGAACGGCCTCAATTTGCCGCAGCGGTCAGCTATGGCATTCGGATTATCTATGACTATCTCGCGAGCCTTATCCACACCAAGATAGCTGAACTCCTCAAGCATCTCGTCCGTTGTCTTAAAGTAGAGCGGCGGCTGAATGGCAGCATCCTTGTAGCCCATGCCTGTCATGAGCACTGCGCGGAAGATCGAATCCTCCGGTTCCATAAAATGCACGTCACCGGTCGCAACGACGGGCTTGCCCAGCTTATCGCCAAGTTCAACTATTCTTCTGTTGTAGTCGCGAAGATCCTCTTCATCACGGGCAACTCCCTCACGAATGAGAAACGCATTGTTGCCGATGGGCTGTACCTCAAGGTAATCATAGAACGACGCTATACGCTCTATCCTTTCTTCGCTCTCCTTGTTTACAAGCGCACGGAACAATTCGCCCGCTTCACATGCTGAGCCTACGATAATACCCTCCCTGTGGATGTTGAGCAGGCTTCTCGGAATCCTGGGAGTCTTGTAGAAATGGTCGAGATTGGAATAAGAGATCAGCTTGTACAGGTTCTTTAACCCGGGCTGCGTTTCGGCGAGCAGGATTATGTGATTCGTCCTTTGCTTCGCCATATTTTCTATCGATGAATCGATAAGCGGCAGGGTATTTACGTTCCGCTCCCTGCACTGCGAAATCAAATCAACCGCAAGCTTTGCCGTCCAATCCGCACCGGAAACAGCATCCAGCTCCGGCATTTGGCGCTGTTCGCTTTTAAGATCACGCCTAATGTACTGCATCAGCATCGACGTGGACACACATTCAGCCTTCAGCCCACAGTCACCGCTCACAAGCATATGCAGGCATTTCAGCTGCTCCGGGTCATGGATCACTATGCGCTCATCACCGATGAACTCGTTTAAAAGCTTCACCGCTTCTTCTATGCTCGGCGCACCGTCAATAATCTCTGCGTCATAGCCTGTGAGCTCCATTATAGTCTTTGTCGGAGGAACATTCGGGTTAACCGGCGTCACAAAGCTTTCGAGCATCGCTCCGTCCGCATCAAAGCGGCGTGCAGCAAGGGAAAACACCCTTGCATGAATGCCGCTTCCTATCGCATTCATTGAAACCGCAGCAAAACTGCCCTGAGCAGGTACCAGCTCACAGTCCGGAAGCAGATAGCCTTCGCAGCCGAAAATCATCTTGATACCGTTCTTTTTCGCCGCCTTGTGCGCCATCGGGAAGGAATGAACAACGCCATGATCGGTTATGGCAATAGCCTTATGCCCCCATTTTGCGGCAAGCGCAATTACCTCGTTCACTCCGCAGGTCGCGTCCATTGCCGACATCTGGGTGTGCAGATGCAGCTCCACACGCTTGTCCTCGGCGGTATCCATGCGGCTTTCGACGTTGCGGCGGTTAATATCCATGGCGAACATGCAGTAATCCCTCGTATAGGAGTCATACCGATAGTTGCCTCTGACCAGAAGGGCGGCTCCGTCGCTCTGAGCTTTTTCCAGCAAGGTTATGGTTCGCTGCTGCTCCACAGACTCCGGAAAGAGCTTGACGGCCACGGTATTGGTCTTATCCGTTATGAAAACGGTGATCACTGCGGTATTCTTTTTAGTAATGAAGACTTCCCGGCTTATCACAGTGCCCTGCACCACGACCTTGCCCGACTTATCGTTCAGCTCCGACATGGGAATGATCTCCGGCTTTCTTATCTCCTTGCCGAAGATGATATCCTTGGGATCAATATGTTCCGCCGGTTTTTTCTTCCGCTCCCTGACAGGGAGCATCGGAGGACGCGCGTATTGACGCACGACGGTACTTCCGTCCATGCCGTCATTGAGGCTGCTGTCAACGGCCACATGTATTGCGGCATCCAAGCCGTAGTTTTTCAGCAGAAGCGCACGGAATTCAGATGCTGACTGCTGCGTTATGACCCTTTCATAGCGTGCAGGAATAAACAGGGTGAATTCATTTCCCCTGTTTCTAACACGACAGCGCTGCAAGATAGGCATAAGCTGCGGAGCATATCTTCCCCAGGTATCGATAAGCCCATTGCCATACTCATTATCCGCCCTCAGCTGACCCATTGCGTCCTCATACTCGACTTTGAGATCGATATGAGCTTCATCCGTGCTGAGGTCAAAAGCAAAGCAGCGCATAAACACCGTTATCTCCTCCGGCAGGAGCAGGCGGTGCGATTCCAGTGCGATATAGTATTTGCCCTCGTCCTCTACGTAAACAATACTCTTGATAATGATAATTTCGTTTTGAACATACGAATGCATTACTTCCTGATTCGTTTCGTTCGAAAGTGCATTATACTCCATTTCCGTCCCTTCAAATAAAATCAAGCCTTGGCAAGCTCGGCAGCATCGGCGATGAACCTGTCGATTACCTGCGGCAGCAAATCGGAATAGACTATTTCTCCGTGCCTGAACACGACCGCATTCCTTGAGCCGAACGCAATGCCGATATCCGCTTCCCTCGCTTCGCCCGGGCCGTTTACCGCACAGCCCATAACCGCCACGCGTATGGGTCTTCCCTCGCTTGGCAAGGCTTTCCTGACCCTTTCCGCAATTTCTGGAAGATCAACCCTGGTTCTTCCGCAAGTGGGGCAGCTTACAAGCTCCGGTCCGAAGCTCCTGACCCCGGAAAAAGCAAGGATCTTCTTTGCCGCCTCAACCTCCTGCACTACATCGCCGGTGACGGAAACGCGCACGGTATCGCCAATGCCGTCCAGGAGCAGCGAACCTATCCCTATCGCCGACTTAAGTATAGCGTCTTCGCCAATGCCTGCCTCAGTCACACCGAGATGCAGCGGATACGGGAAGCGCCGGGAAGCCAGGCGATAGGCTTTAATCATCATCGGCACGCTTGAAGCTTTAAGCGATATGACTATGTCATCAAAGCCTTCTTTTTCAAGAAGCCGAACATGCTGCGCCGCACTCTCGACCAACGCCTCTGCACACACGCCGTATTTGTTCAAAAGCTCCTTATCCAGCGAACCTCCGTTCACGCCAATGCGGATCGGTACATGGTGCATCTTTGCGCATGCCACCAGCTCCCTGACCTTTGCTTCCGAGCCAATGTTTCCCGGATTGATCCTTACCTTTGAAATGCCTGCCTCAATGGAAGCGATCGCCAGTCTATGGTCAAAATGAATATCCGCAACAAGCGGAATGTGTATTGCAGCAAGTATCGCCTTCAGCGCTTCAACGCATTTTTCATCATAGACTGATGAGCGGACTATCTCACAGCCGGCATTTTCAAGCTCATGTATCTGAGCTATTGTTGCTTCGGCATTTCGGGTGTCCGTGTTCGTCATCGACTGAATAGGAATGGAAGCTCCGCCGCCGATCGGCACGGAGCCCACAAGAACTCGTTTGGTATTCATGGTCATTAGGCCTTTATTTCAATTACATGGCTTTCATCCCACTCATGGGGATCCTTATCCATCGCAGGATGTCCAATGGCGATTCCGATCCGGAATTTGAATTCCTCAGGTACTCCCAGCAGCTTTTGAAGTGCTTCTCCCCTCTTACCGCTAAATGCCAAGCTTGGCATGCCCAGTATGACCGAATCAAGTCCCAAAGCCTTCGCCGAAAGCGCAAGGTTTTGAACTGCTATCCCGGCATCAACTCCGGCATAATTTGATTCCTTGCCGAAAATGCCGACAAACAGCGGCGCATCATATATGACCTTTCCGTTTCTCGACAGTATTCTTTCAAGGAATGCGGTGTCTCCGGCATCGCGAGCCGCCTCGACGACATCATTTTCGATTCGAGTAATAACGGAAGCATCGCTTACAAAAGCAAAACGCTGATCGTTCCTGTTCATGGCTGTCGGTGCGCTCAGCGCCGCCTGCTTAAGCAAAAAGAGTTCTTCATCGGTCAGTTTAATATCCTTGTACGCCCTGATGCTGCGTCTTACAAGCATGGTTTTGATTACTTCGTTCATCCTTCTGCTCCTATCTGTTTGATATATCAAGTATAACTCATCCCATTCGATTTGGCAAGCCGATTTGTTTTCAAATTTTGTTCTAATTTTTATGAATGATAATCCCCACTTCGGCAAGAATAATCGTATAGAACAGCATTTTCTGTTCACACTATACGATGGGAGGCGAAGAGATGAAAGTAGTGAGTTTTATTTCCGGTTTAGCGATTGGTATGGCGGCAGCGGCGGCAGCGGTCTCCGCAATGTATCCCGACATACCCAAGCGCATGAAGCGTGACGGGAAGCATATGATGCGTGCCGTTAAAAAGATGGTCTGATTCAAAGTAGGTTCTAAGTCTTTATTGTGTTATCTCCTGAAAAGGCATAGGGGGCTCCCGCGCGGAGTCCCCTATGCTTTATGGCTTAATTCAGTTATTCTTCCTTGTATAATCCGGCAGAAGCTTGGGTGAAACCTTGTCAGTTTCAACGCCGGCTTCGGCGCGTTCCACTTCAAAGCGCGCGATATGATCGAGCGTCAGCTTTCCTATTTCAACATCCTTAGCCCGAGCAGCAGCGTTTTTGCCGGCGTTTCTTCCGAATACGATGACATCGAGCAGTGAATTGCCCATGAGCCTGTTCCTTCCATGAATGCCGCCGACAACTTCGCCTGCCGCAAACAGATTCGGAACATTCGGAGTCATTCCGCTTACATCGATATCCAAGCCCCCATTCTGATAATGAAGGGTCGGGTAAACGAGAATGGGCTCCTTCCTTATATCAATGCCGTAGTTCATAAACATACGAAGCATTGCAGGAATCCTCTTTTCAATGGTTCCCTCGCCATGAATACGCTCTATCATCGGCGTATCGAGCCAAACGGCCTTGCCGCTGCCGGTATCAACACCGTTGTTCCTATCCGAGCATTCGCGGATAATGGAAGCCGCGGACACGTCCCTGGTCTCCAGCGGATGCATGAAAACGGTACCATTGCAGTTCACAAGCTTTGCGCCGAGCGAACGCACCTTTTCGGTCACGAGCGCCCCGAATATCTGCGATGGATATGCGGCGCCGGTGGGATGATATTGGAGCGTATCGGCATACAGAAGCTTTGCGCCGACGCGATAGCCTAATGCCAAGCCGTCCGCCGTTGCGCCGTAGTGGTTGGATGTCGGGAATCCCTGGTAATGCATTCTTCCTGCGCCGCCGGTTGCAAGGATAACCGTCTTTGCCCTCGCGACCATCAGCTCCCCGGTCTCCATATTCATCAGAACCGCGCCTGCGGCTCTGCCGTCTTCATCGAGTATCAGTTCGATAGCGGCGGTAAAGTCCACGACAGGTATGCCAAGATTGATGACCTCGTCACGCAGGGTGCGCATTATCTCAGCTCCGGTATAGTCCTTGGCAGCGTGCATTCTCTTTCTGGATGTACCGCCGCCATGGGTGGTTATCATCGTACCGTCCGCAGCCTTATCGAACTCAACTCCGAGCTTATTAAGCCAAAGAATTGCATCCGGAGCATCGCATACGAGCTTTGCAAGCAACTCCTTCTTGGCAGCGAAATGACCGCCGCCGAATGCATCGAGATAGTGGATCGCAGGGGAGTCGTTCGCCTTATCCGCAGCCTGGATACCACCCTCGGCCATCATCGTGTTGGCATCGCCGATGCGAAGCTTTGTAACTATCATGGTCTTGGCGCCTGCATTCGCCGCCTCGATCGCAGCTGATGCGCCTGCGCCGCCGCCTCCGATGATAAGCACATCGACATCATAGCGGATATCGCTCAAATCGACCTGTTCGGGAGTTATCCTGCTGTGCGCTTCAAGAAGCTCCGCAAGCTCATGCGGCACTTCTTCCCCCTTGTTCGGGCCAAATTGCAAGGCTGAGAATTCACTCTTTTTATAATCGGGATGATAGGCCCTGAGAAGGCTATCCTTCTCCTCGGCAGTCATCCTCTTGGGTTCAAATGTTACATTGCTTTCCCTTGCCGCTTCAACGGCCGCAAGCGAAGCCTGAAATTCAGCGGAATACATAGCTGTTTAACCTCCACACTATTGTTCGATCTCACGGTTGTTGTAGAGTTCCTGCATCTCGCTTATGCTCTTGCCCATAAGGCTTTCAATAAGCTCGGTGAACGTGCCGTCGTTTATCTCCCTGACCCTGTTCTCAAGATGCTCGCTCTCGGGCGCAATGTACTTGCCGTTGAGCCTTCTTGCAAGCATTGCAACCTGGGGATGGGAAATGCCTGCAGGACAGCGTGATGAGCATACTCCGCACATAACACAGTCAAAGGATTCCTCGGCGCATTTTTCAAAGTCACCGCGCTGAGCGTATGCGATATACTGCATGACATTCAGCTTCTGCGTACAGCTCTTGGTGCAGGCATTGCAGCCGATGCAGGAGTAGATCTCCGGGTACAGCTGCATCATTATCTGCTGTGTGGGCTTGATATTCTCAATATCGTAAACCTGCTTGACGAGCGGAAAGAACGGAAGCGTTGCGATGTACATATCGTTCTCGACCTTGGTCTGGCAGGCAAGGCATACCTTGAGCTCACGGTCTCCCTTGATGCGGTAAATGGTTGCGCAGGCGCCGCAGAAACCGTTGCGGCAGCCGCAGCCGCGTACAAGCTTATAGCCTGCATATTCCATCGCGCACATTATGGTAAGGTTCTCCGGAACCTCGTAGCGTTTGCCGAACAGATAGATGTTAACAAATTTTTCCATAGTCGTATCCTCTCAGCTCAATATTCATTGGGAAGCTCATCGAGCTCATCAAGTCTAAACACCGGGCCGTCCTTACATACATACTTTGACCCTATATTGCATCGGCCGCACTTGCCGATGCCGCACTTCATTCTAAGCTCCATAGTGGTATAGATGCCGGTCCTGTCGAAACCAAGCTCGACAAGCCCTGCAAGGGTGAACTTAATCATTACCGGAGGACCGCAAAGAATTGCGATTCGATCCGGAGAAAAGCCCAGCTCCTTAACATAATTTGGAACAAACCCAACATGTCCGTCCCATCCGTCCTGCTCTCTGTCGATGGTCAGATGGACGTTTACGTTATCCTCTGCTGACCATTCGTCGATTATTTCTCGATAATCGACGAGATCCTGCATGCTTCGTGAACCATAGACAATATCTATCCTGCCGTAGCGGTCGCGATAGTGTCTGCAATAGTTGATTACGGATCTTAGCGGCGCAAGGCCTATACCGCCTGCGATAAACAACAGATCCTTGCCTGCAAAATCGGTATCCACGGGGAATCCGTTCCCGTACGGGCCCCTTATCGTTATCTGCTGTCCCGCCTGCATTGCGTGAAGCCAATCCGTGACACAGCCACATTTTTTGATGGAAAACTCCATGAATTCCTCGTTTGTCGGCGAAGAAGTAATGGAGAACATAGCCTCGCCGACTCCCGGTATGGAGAGCATGGCGCACTGCCCGGGCTTATGGGGAAAAGGCTTTTTGCCATCCGGCGTCAGAACCCTGAAGGTCTTTACATCCGGTGTATCAATACGGATTTCCGTGACTACGCCTATTGCAGGGATAAGCGGATCAACACGACGATCATTCATCTTCCTTACCTCCCAATGCTCTGATTACCTTAACGATATTCATCGATATCGGGCAGCCGATAAGGCAGCGGCCGCATCCGACGCAGCCAAAGATGCCTTCATTGTTTTCTGGGAAATAGACAAGCTTGTGCATGAAGCGCTGTCTGAAGCGTTCCAACTGTGTAGGCCTGGGCTGTCCTGCGCTCATCTTGGTAAACTCGGAGTACATACACGAGTCCCAGCAGCGATAACGCTTTATTGCCTTGCCCGTGTCAAATTCCTTTATGTCGTAGCATTGACAGGTCGGACAGGTATAGGTGCAGCTTCCGCAGCCGAGGCAGCTTTCGGAAAGCTTTTTCCAAGCCGTGTCGCTAAAGTATTTTTCGGTAGTTCCTGCGCCGAACTCATCAAGCGGCAGTTCCCCAATGGGCAGTCCTGCTATTCGATCTTGGATGAGCTTGATTATATCGTCAGCCGCATCTTCGGCGCAGCTCTCAAGGGGGTTCGAAAGCTCTGCCATGAATGCCGAGCCCTTATCCGTACGAGCCTCCAAATACAGGTATTCCGCATCCATGCGGCATTCTATGTCGCCGCCGGGATTGGCTGCATCGATGCCGAAGGCTGAACAGAAACAGGTTTCTGAGGGGCGATTGCATGCCAGCGTCATGATAAGCGCATGTTCACGGCGTGAAGCATAGAAGCTGTCAACGGGTTCGCACAGGAATACCCTATCGAGTATCTCAAAGCTCCGCGCATCGCAGGCACGCACACCGAACAGCACAAAATCATCCTTTTCCGTACGGATATCCGAAATGCTTATGCTGTTTCCGCTTAGCCGAAATTCAACCAAATCCTCGCTTTGAGGGAAGAAGAAGTCCTTGGCGGAGCGGACGGTGTTGGTCTTTTGGCTGAGCTCAACGCCCTCATGCCAGGCGGAATAATGCGCCCTGCCGTCAGTACCGTCCACGGGCAGATACAATTCACGCTTGCTGCTTATTAGAGCGAACAAGGAATCGAGATCGGAAAGTTTGCATCTTTTCATTTAATCCACCTCTCCCCTTCTCACCGCGTCCATGACTTCGATATCGTCCTTTGTATAATCCACAAGCGGCGAACGGCTTCCGACCGTTTCGCCTGCCTGATATTCGCCGTAGAATTCGTTGATATCCGAAATAAACTTCCTGTTCAACAGGTGCAGAGGTATATGCTGAGGGCAAACCCTTGAGCATTCGCCGCAGTCAGTGCATCTCCCGGCAACATGGAAAGCACGGATGATATGGAACAGCTTTTCTTCAAATGAATCCGAGGCGGCCTTGTTTTCCACGCCGGATTTGGGATTATCGAATACACATTTTTCACAGGTGCAGGCAGGGCAGACATCGCGGCAGGCGTTGCAGCGTATGCAGCGCGACAGTTCGTTCTGCCAGAAGCCATAACGCTGCTCGGCAGTCATGCCTTCAAGCATTCTCACCTCTTCAAAGCGATCGAGCGATTCCTCCTCCGTCTGCTCTCCGAGAAGCTCATCGTATGCCGCATGCTTCTTTCCCTTGCATCTCAGGCAGCGATCGGGCAGTGCCTCCATGCGGCTGATGGTCTTTTCACCGTCATAGAGCGTGGAAACCGTCAGTATCTCGCCATTGACTGCAATTCCGGTAACTCCCTCGCCGACCTTGCTCCTTATGCAGCCTATGTCCAGCATACCCTTGCAGGGGATACCGACGGCATAGACCTTTTCGCGTTCAAACCTATGCTCTGTCAGGAGCTGATTAAAGCTGTAGGTATCGCAGGGCTTAAGGAACACAAGCACCCTGCTTTCGGACTTTCTCGTTTCCTTCACAAGATATTTTGAAAAATTGCAGCCGCAGAATTCGTTGAACACGAAATCCTTCCGCAGCTCCTCCGCAGAATAGAACACTGCAGGAGTTACATCATAGAAGAACTCGCCCTTCTTCCAGCCAAGCACCCTGTCAACGGTACCGCTGTTAAGAAGCTCCGCAGCCCTGTCTATCAAAGCATTAACGGTTATTTCCTGCATCTGAGGTCCTCCAATCTGCGGTTCTCGCCGAGTGCGGCGACCGTCTTTGCAAAGTCGTTCATGGTCGCGGCAAACTTTGCGCCCTCTGCTGCGGAAACCCATTCGACACGGGTGCGTTCACGCTCGATTCCGAGATAATCGAGCATGGAAAACAGGAGCGCCATTCTTCTTCTGGTATAATAATTACCCGATGTATAGTGACAATCTCCCGGATGGCAGCCGCAGATTATCACTCCGTCAGCTCCGCGCTGAAAGGCGCGAAGCACGAAAGTCGGATTGACACGGCACGAGCAAGGCACGCGTATTATCTTGACGTCTGCCGGATAACTGAGCCTGTTGTTTCCGGCAAGATCCGCGCCGGCATACGAACACCAGTTGCAGCAAAACGCAACGATCAATGGTCTAAATTCGTTCATTTGCATATAGCGTCCACCTCCGCCATGATCTGCTGTACCGAGAAGCCCAAAAGATCCATCGCTCCGGACGGACAGGCAACAGTACATGCGCCGCAGCCCTGGCAAACCGCATCGTTAACGAGGGCTATCCTACGCTTTTGAACGGTTCTGTCGGGCATTTTGAATTCCTTATCGATGTAGGTGATCGCGCCGTATGGACAAACGCGTTCACACAGCGAACAGCCTGTACACATATTTTCATCCGAATGCGCCACGCACGGATTGCCGACAAGCTTATCCTTGCTCAGCAGCCCTATCACCTTGGAAGCCGCCGCGCCTGCCTGCGCAACGGTCTCAGGAATATCCTTCGGCCCTTGACATGCGCCGGACAGGAAGATGCCCGCAGTGGGGCTTTCCACCGGGCGAAGCTTTGGATGCGCTTCGGTGAAAAAGTCATTGGTATCCATGCTGGCTGTCAGCATTGTTGCGAGAGGACGTGCAGATTTATCCGGCTCTATCGCAGCAGCAAGCACCACCATATCGGCGGCAATATGAAGCTGCTTATTCTCAATCAGGTCTGAAGCCTGAACCATGAGCTTATCGTCCTCCGGGCTGACCTTGCCGACCATACCTTTTATATAATGTACGCCGTATTCTTCAACCGCACGGCGATAGAACTCATCGAAGAGCTTGCCGGGCGTACGAACATCGATATAGAAAACGAATACCTCGGTGTCGGGATATTTCTCCCTTATCAGCATCGCATGCTTTGCTGTATACATACAGCATATCTTGGAGCAATACTCCTTGCCCTTTCCTGCATCGGCGGAACAGCGTGAGCCAACACACTGTACGAATACAATCGTGTGCGGATGCTTACCGTCCGACGGACGAAGCAGCGTGCCTCCGGTCGGGCCTGCGGCGTTCATGAGACGCTCAAGCTCCAATGAGGTCACAACATCCTTGCTTTGGCTATATGCGAACTCATCGAACTTGTCCATGGGTATGGGATTGAAGCCCGTTGCGGCAACTATTGCGCCATAGCGTTCTTCAATGAATTCGTCCTGCTGCTTATAGTCGATAGCGCCGACCGAGCACAGCTTCGCGCATACGCCGCACTTTCCGTTTTTGAGCATATTGCAGTGCATGGGGTCTATCGTTGCGACCTTTGGAACGGCCTGAGCAAACGGGATGTATATGGCTCTTCGGGTGTCCATGCCGAGATTAAACTCGTTGGGAATGCCCTTTTGCGGACATTTTTCGGTGCACAGTCCGCAGCCGGTGCACTTGGTCTCGTCGACATACCTTGCGCGCTTTTTAATCTTGACCGAGAAATTTCCCACAAAGCCGTGTACTTCACAGACTTCGCTGTATGAAAAGATTCTTATCCTTTCGTTCTGTCCGGCGTCGACCATCTTCGGGGTCAGAATACACGCAGCGCAGTCGAGCGTCGGAAATGTCTTGTCGAGCTGAGCCATCTTGCCTCCGATGGTAGGCTTGGTTTCTACGATATCGACCTCAAAGCCTGCGTCGGCAATATCCAGCGCGGTCTGAATGCCTGCGATACCGCCGCCGATGACGAGCGCACGTTTGGTAACAGGAGTCTCCCCCGGAACGAGCGGAGCATTGAGATTGACCTTGGCAATAGCGGCTCTGCCCAGAATGACAGCCTTTTCCGTTGCGTCTGCAATATCCTTATGTACCCACGAGCACTGCTCGCGCACGTTTGCTATCTCCACCATATAGGGGTTGATCCCGGCTGCGGCAGCCGTCTTTCTGAATGTAGCTTCGTGCATACGGGGAGAGCAGGAGCAGATAACAATACCCGTCAGTCCGTGTTCATGAATGGCATTCTTTATCATATCCTGACCTGCCTGAGAACACATATACTGATAGTTTTCGGAAATTACAACGCCGGGCTCATTCCTGAGCAATTCGGAAACCTTCTGAACATCGACCGTTGCGGCTATATTCGAACCGCACCAGCACACAAAAACACCTATTCTCTGCATCGGGTCTCCTCCTTACTTAGCATATTTGCGCATAGCGCTTACAATAGCCTGCTGCGGAAGCTCATCATCGATAAGCCCCGGAATATCGTCCGGTCTGAGGTGATTATTGCTCTGCTGCCTTATCACTGCAAGCCTTACGGCCTCTATAAGCTTGGCAGGCTGTACGTTCCTTGGGCATCTGTCCACGCATGCAAAGCAGGTCAGACACCTGTAAAGCGATTTTGAGCCGAGCAGCGGCTCAATTTCTCCGCTTTCGACCATAGAGACGAACTGATGAGGATGATACTCCATTTCATCGTACGCAGGGCATGTCGCGCTGCACTTTCCGCACTTCATGCATTTGCGTGGGTTTGTCCCTGAAATTCTTATTATTTGTTCACGAAGGAGTTCATTATTGTTCATCCGCTTCCTCCTTCACGCCGAGAGCTTCTGCCAACAGCTCCGTAAAATAAAACACCGGAAGTTCGCTCGTTCCGTTCTTGACGAGATTGTACCTGCAAAGCGGACATGCGGTAACTATGCAATCGGCGCCTGCTTTTTCGGCGCTGTCCATTACCGCCCAGCTGCGCTTTTGCGCCTGTTCTCTGTTTTCAAGCACAACATATCCCCCGCAGCATTCGTTACGGCTCGGATAGATGACGGGCTCCGCCCCGATCGCGCGGATAAAATCTTCGATAATTCGCGGATTCTCCGCATCGTCCATGCCCATTACGGCAGATGGGCGAAGAAGCAAGCATCCGTAATAGGCGGCGATCTTTTTTCCGCTCAACGGATTCTTGACGCTCCCCTTCAGCTTCTCAAAGCCAACGACATCACGAAGCAGCTCGAGATAATGGAGCACCTTCGTTTCTCCGTTGTATGGAGTATCAAGCTTCAGATAATTATTTGCCCGCAGATTGAATTCGCAATCGGTCATCATAGCATGATTGGTCTGCTTGATAACATTATGGCACGCAGAACACACGGTAACGAGCGGCTGATCCTGCTGCCGCGCATAATCAAGCGCACGCACGGACGACAGCTTGGTCGCTATCTCATCGTCAGCGGTCACATAAACCCCTCCGCAGCACTGCCATTCCGGGATCTCCGAAAGCTCGACCCCAAGCGCAAGCGCAGAAAGCCTTGCGTACTTGTCAAGCTCCTTTGCCCCATTCTTCAGCGTGCATCCGGGAAAATAAGAAACCAGCATAATACTAAATGCCTTTCTCTAAAATTTCATGCTCAGAAGCTGAGTCCTTTAATTACGTTTTTAAGGCACTCGGCGCTTTGACGAAGCTTTTCAAGCTCAGAATCATCCAAGGGCACGAGCACCTTCCCGGATACGCCGTCCTGGTTGATGGTGTTGAGTACGCTGAGACAAACATCGTCGATCCCGTATTCCCCGTGCATCATAGTCGATACGGTCAGTGTAGTGTGCAGCTTAGCAAGCAGGCACTTGCAGATATTGCATACAGCCATTGAAATTGCATAATAGGTCGCACCCTTCTTAGCGATGATTCGTCCGCCGGACTTTCTGACATACTCCTCTATCTCGGCATAATCGAGCTTTGGTGTGCATACGCCGGGGTTGGTGAGCGAAGCGGCATATTTGTCAAGCGGAATACCGGAGATATTGGCGCCCGACCAGTTGATAAAGGAAGAATCACCGTGCTCACCCATTACATACGCATGGATATTCTTCTGATTAAGCTTATAATACTCTGCAATACGCGAGCGCAGCCTTGACGTATCAAGCACCGTACCGGAACCTAAAATATGGCTTTCCGGGATATCCGAACAGCGGCAGAAGGTATAGGTCATTATGTCCACAGGGTTGCTGACGATAACATAGTAGGCATCGGGAGCATGCTTGGCTATTTCCGGAATAACCTGTTTTGCGATGTTAACATTGGTTTGTGCAAGCTCCAGCCTTGACTGACCGGCCTTACGAGCCATACCGCAGGTGATAATGACTATATCGGAGCCAACTGCATCACTATAGCTTCCGGCATAAATATCGCAAGGATGGCTGAACGGAGTTCCCTGACGGATATCGAGGGCCTCGCCCAACGCCTTATCGTTATTGACATCAATCATTACGATCTCAGATGCAAGACCCGTAATGGTCAGCGAATAAGCAACGGTTGAGCCTACTGCGCCCATACCTATGATGGTGAATTTTGGCATATGCTAAAACCTCCTAAAAACTGCGCATTATTGCGCGATAATTATAGCATGGCGAATGTGCTAAATCAACGATTATATTGTGAATGGCTATAAAACCCAGTCCTGCTTCCGCATTCGCAGAGCGCTGCATACACAGCTTAATCAAACAGGCATTAATACCTATCGGCTTCATTATATATTGTTTATTTTAAAAAAGTGCTTGCAATTTGTTTTGAGTTGTTGTATCATTATCAGGCACGATTGCGAGAGCAACGTTCGTCCGGTGTGGAGAGATGGCTGAGTTTGGTCTAAGGCGCACGACTGGAAATCGTGTATACGGGGAACCGTATCAAGGGTTCGAATCCCTTTCTCTCCGCCATATAAAAAAGTCCTGCAAACGCAGGATTTTTTCTTTTTATTTTTATCATCGAATAATGATACTGCAAGAAACAGCTTGCCCACAGTTTTTTAGTTTGATCGTTGGCCGCACTGTGATGCTCAAGCGCTTCTCACCAATGCCCTATCTTTCGATCTTCTCGATTCTGAAAACATTTATCGTATCAACATCGGGGCAGCAAAAAACCGCTGTCCCTTCTTTTTGTCCGGGAATGCTTCCGCCATAACGCAGGATATCAATATAGGGGAACGCAACATGATACACCATCGGGCATAGTTTTCCCCTCTCGGTGTCAAAATCAAAGCTATCCCCGATCTTATGCCCCCGATGGCATCCACGCTCACCTTTCCTGTCTATCAAAGTGATCCTGATCTTCGGTCTTTTTTCCGTATTCATTGCCAAATAGCCTCCGTTTCAAAACTGTTTATTTCCCTTAACCCCGCTGTTTAGAAATCTCATATCTCCCAAAGTCATGGGTCTTGGAAACCAATGTCGTCATCAAGTCATATGCGCCAAACTGCACGCGTGCAGGAACCAAAAGCATTGCAAGCAAAGCGGCTTTCCCATGTCCGGGCTTTTGATGTTTGAATTAATGCTTTTTCTTCATGTCTCTCCAGTCAAGCTCCAAACATCGTCTTGCAGATACGCTTTCCGCTCCGGGTTCGGAACACCGTTTCACAAACCGAATCAGCAACATCTCTGCTAAGGTCATCTTCATAAATATTGACCAGAAGATCTGCTTCGACCAAGATCCGGTAGTCAATACCATCTATATTATCATAGGTATGATGATGGCCAACCAAATAGCAGACTCGCTCTATGAGTTGTGCATCAAACCCCAAACGCTCCAAGATTTCTTTCGCCGCAGCCGGCCCCTCCTGCTCCTGTAACTTTCCGCCGCAGGATCCGTATTTCTTTTCCGCAGGCTTTATCCCAATATCATGCACATATGCCGCCGCTTCCAGTATTCGCATGGTTTTTTCTTCCACATGCTCCAGTTCGCCGATCAGCTTTGCAAAAGAATGTACCTTGACAAGATGTTGGATGCGTTTGGCATCTCCTGCGAAATAATTGATCATCTCCAGAAAAAGATCATTCAACATAAATAAATCCCTTCAAACAATGTCATTTCAACTCAAAATGGTTTTTGTCGAACTGCAGTATTCCTTCATCCCTCATCTTACAAAGCTCATTTGACATTGCGCTCCGATCGACGGATAGGAAATCGGCAAGCTGCTGACGGCTGAACGGAATATCAAAAGAGGAACTTCCTTTCTTCAGGGACTGTTCGGATAGATAGGACAAAAGCTTTTCACGGGTAGTTCGCTGTGACATATGCTCCAGCTTTTGCGTCAGCATCCTATTCTTTGAAGCCAAAACAGCAAGCAGGTTCCGGACAAGCCTCTCATGAAAGCGACAGCCGGACGGACATATGGTTAAGATCCGGTTAATATCGAGAAAAAGCACAACGCTCGGTTTTACAGCCACCGCATTATTCAATATCTCTTCACCGCCAAGACAAGCATACACTTCCCCGAACAGCTCGCCTTCCGAAACCTCGCTCAAAATGCTTTGATTCCCCCAATAATCCACCTTCTGGATGTGGACACGCCCTTCCAGCAGCACAGCGACGGAAGCAATGCGTTCGCCTCTTCGAAATACATAATCACCCTTTTGATAGCTATGTTTGGCAGCAGACAGACATTCCAGCATTGCACCCATCTCGTTTTCTGTGATTCCATAAAAAAGCTTTGTGCGCTTAAGCAGCGCTAAATTTTCTATCATTTTTGCCCTTTCCGTTGTATAAACAACAGACTTGTTTTAATTATTATAGTATTCTCTGTTCACAAAGTCAATACGATCAAAGGGCTGCGGACAATATCCCGGCTGCTTTGGAACGGAGGAGAAAATGATACGAAGAATCATCCAAATAGATGAAGATAAGTGCAATGGCTGTGGGATCTGCGCAGACACTTGCCATGAGGGAGCCATCGGTATGGTAAACGGGAAAGCTCGGCTCCTGCGTGATGACTACTGTGACGGCCTGGGTGACTGTCTCCCTGCCTGCCCGACAGGTGCGATTTCCTTTGTGGAACGGGAAGCTGCCGCTTATGATGAAGATGCTGTAAAGGCTGCCAAGAAAAAGAGTATTCCCTGCGGATGCCCCGGCACAGCCGTAAAGCAGATCCACCGCATGCATGAATGCTGTTCCGTTTCCGAAAGCGGAGCTGTCAGCAGTCGGTTGTCGCAATGGCCGGTACAGATAAAGCTGGTACCAGTGAACGCACCTTATTTAGAAGGAGCGGATCTGTTGATCGCTGCTGACTGTACCGCTTACGCATATGGAGATTTCCATAACAGATTCATTCGGGATAGGATCACTCTCATTGGATGCCCCAAGCTTGACAGCGCGGACTACGCTGAGAAGCTTGCAGCAATCATCCGCGAAAACGATATTAAGAGCGTAACTGTCGTACGCATGGAAGTGCCCTGCTGCGGCGGACTGGAAAATGCCGTAAAAGCCGCATTGCAGTCCGGAGGCAAATCCATACCGTTGCATGTAGTGACCGTTAGTACGGACGGACGCATTTTATCAGAAATATAAAAATAGAAGTAACAGTCTTATCGATGATGCGAAGATAAAAAAGGAAATGTTTTGTTTTCAGTGCGAACAGACTGCCGGATGTACCGGCTGCACCGGACAGATCGGGGTGTGCGGAAAAGAATCAAGCATTGCAGAATTGCAGGATGAGCTTACCGGAGCCCTGATCGGTCTGGCGCGGGCATCAGACGGGAAAACGCTTACCGAGAGCACCCATAGAGCGATGCTCGAAGGGCTTTTCACCACGATCACCAATGTCAGCTTCAGCGAAGAGGCTATACGGGAACAGATTGCAGCCGTGAAGAGAGAAAAAGAGGTTCTTATCCCGGGATGCAGCGCATGCGCCCAGCCGTGCGGCAGGAATAACGATTATGATATGAAGCTGCTTTGGAATGCAGAGGAGGATATCCGTTCCGTAAAATCCCTTATTCTGTTCGGCCTGAGGGGAATGGCTGCTTATGCTTATCATGCTTTGATGCTCGGTTATACGGATGAGGAAGTGAATGCCTTTTTCTATGAGGGACTGTTCGCAGTGGGTGAAAGCTGGGATATGGAACGGCTTCTGCCCATTGCCCTTAAAGTCGGTGAAACAAATCTGAAATGCATGGCATTATTGGATAAAGCAAATTCCGAAACATTCGGCGATCCGACCCCGACAACCGTCCCTCTTAAAATAGAAAAAGGGCCGTTTATCGTAATCAGTGGACATGATTTGAAAGACCTTCAACTCCTTCTGGAGCAGACCGAGGGTATGGGTATCAATATCTATACAAACGGTGAAATGCTGCCCGCTCATGCTTATCCAAAATTTAAATCCTATCCTCACCTTAAAGGAAACTTTGGTACAGCATGGCATAACCAGCAGAATGAATTTGCCGGTATTCCTGCTCCTATCCTCTTTACAACGAATTGCCTAATGCCGCCGAAAGCCGACTATGCTGACCGTGTATTCACGACCGGAATTGTCGCCTATCCGGGCGCTGTACATATCGGAAAGGACAAGGATTTTTCGCCGGTTATTAATAAAGCACTGGCACTCGGAGGATATTCGGAAGCTAAAGAGTTTACCGGGATCAACGGCGGAAAAACCGTTACAACAGGATTTGCTTATAACGCCATATTATCCGTTGTGGATGCTATCGTCGATGCCGTAAAGACCGGCGAATTAAAGCACATATTCCTCGTTGGCGGATGTGACGGTGCACGTTCTGGCCGCAGCTATTATACTGAATTTGTGAAACAGACTCCTGCCGACACGGCTGTGCTCACGCTTGCCTGCGGAAAATTTCGCTTTAACGACATGGATCTAGGAACAGTCGGCGGACTGCCCCGCATCATGGATATGGGTCAGTGCAATGATGCGTATAGCGCGATCAAATTGGCGTTTGCTCTTTCTGAAGCTTTCGGCTGTGGGGTGAACGACCTGCCATTGACGCCGGTGCTTTCATGGTACGAGCAGAAAGCAGTCTCTATTCTGCTTACGATTCTGCATCTTGGCATGAAAAACATCTACTTAGGACCGACTATCCCGGCATTTATTTCGCCGGGTGTGTTGGAGTTTCTAATCAACAGCTATGACATCCATCCGATAAGCACCCCGGAAGCCGATTTGGCGCAGATTTTGAAGCAATAGAGCTAATATGTAAAGGGTGGTTTCTACCATCTAATACATATGACTGCGGCTCATTTGTGGTGAATTGAAAAGCAGTTGTAGGAAAGGAGCAGAAAAGCCTTATAACCGCTACAAATTCAACGCAGAAAGGAGCTGTTGCTTATGAAATCTCTATTTGAGGGAATGGGCGGTACATATCGTCAAGTGGGCGATTATCTCATCCCAAACCTTGTTTTGCCAGATGACGGCGATTATCAGATCGGCAAATATTGGCGTATGCGCCGCAGCTATCTGAAAGAACACCGAAAAATTCTTTACACCAATTATGTGATGGAGGGTACGCTGTTCAAGCATTTGTCCGAAATCGACCAAGCCTGTAACGAACGTATGGAAATCATCGTTCCCGCTATGGCGAAGCAGGAGGGCGTGACCGAAGCACTCAAAGCGGCTGACCAAATGGAATGGGTACGCCGCATGAATAGCATCCGTAACCGTGCGGAAGAAATCATTTTAACCGAACTTGTATATGTTTAATCGAATGCCCGTTATCGGCTGTATGGCTGATAACGGGCATTATCTTTATGCTTTAGGTACAACAAACTTATACTTACCTTTTCCGAAACCGCTGACAGGCTCAATCAAATCTGCATTTTTCAGCTTTGTAATAAGATTGCCTGCGGCAGTAACAGAATCATTTGTGATAGCGGCTATGTCGGAACGACCAAAAATGCCGTCAACACCCATATTTGAAAATACCGCTTTTGCCTTTGCAATCGTAGCTTGGCTTGCGTTCAGTTTATCAATCGCAACCTCAATCGCAAGATGATCGGGAGCAATCGCAACATTTTCGTCCTCGATCGCAGCCTTAGTTGCGTTTATTGCTGTTCCATAATTCAAGTTATACAGCGTAACTTGGAACGAGCTTGCATCAGAAAAAAACTTCGGCTCCAATTCGTCACGGTAATTGTGGGCGGCACGGTAAGATTCTGTGATCTTCTTAAAACCGCTGCCTTGACGCTCCATATAACCCAATCTGCCAAAAATGTCAGCAAGAACGGGATTGCGGCGTGTGGAAGAAATGTTGGAAATATCTCTTTCCTGTATCCGTGTGCCGTCTGCCATACCACCAGGAGAAGTAATGGTAAGACGGTCATCGTAAATGTCGATATGGACTTCACTGCCCAAAATCAGATAGTCACGGTGGATCAGCGCATTGACAAGAGCTTCAAAAACGCTTCGCTCACAGTAATCGGGCATTTCAATACGGGAGTTGGCGGTTTTCTTCCAACGGGTTTTCATATTCCGCTTTACGAAGCCTACGCCTTCGTTGAGCAGAATTATCAAGCTGCCGGAATACTCTGCGCTGTCGAGCGCATCCACCATACCACCACTTTTATCAAGACCGTTCCATCGGGTACAGAACAGACGGGAGTGCTTGATGGGAGCATCATCCGCAAGCAGTGCGCCTGCGTTGGTCAGCTTGCCGTGTTCATCCCGCATTTCAAAGGAATCAAACAGCTTTTCCACCATGCTGTTGCCCGTCCAAGCCTTGTAGCGTTCACGGAGTTTGGAAAAGGCATAGTCCTTAAAATCGTACTCGGAGTCCGCGCATCATAGGTGCGGTTCATACCTTTGAGCAAAAGCTGATTCAATACATACGACGGAGCAATTACGCTTTCGTTGCCGATACGGATGTAGGCTTCCGTAATGCCATCTGCCTTGTAGTAATACGGTGTGGAGCGTCCTGCGGAAACGGACAGCACAAGAATGTCCTTGCCGTTCTCTCGTTCGGGTGCAAGGATAAAGTTCGGATATGGCGTGATACGCTCCTTAATCAAGCGGCTGATCGTCTCCGCATCGGTCTGTGCGTCAGCCAAGCCGATTACGTTTCTGTCGTTATCAATGCCGAAAAAGAGAGTGCCGCCGATACCATTGGCAAAGGCGCTGACACTTTTGAGCCAGCTTTTCGGCTTCTTTACTTCTAAAGCAACCTTGAAATCACATTCCGTTGCTTCTGCAATCCATCTGTCTATCATAAAATCGTTTCCTTTCCCATCATTCCTTCTTTTCTTTCGTTCTGCTCTTATACACGTTATACTTGTTCTTGCACTGTGGGCTGCAGAAGATCGCACTCGGTCTGCTTGCCACAAAGGTTTGCAAACAATGCTTGCAGATGCGGATGGGCTTTTCCGTATCGGTCAGCATAAAGCTGAACATCATCTGCACACCAAGCATAAGGGAGTGGAAATCCCATACAATCGTCGGCTTGTCAAGCAGAGCAATACGATAGGTCGGTGCAATGCCGCCAAAGGCTTCCATGCCCTGCTGCATCAAAAGCCGCTGTTCGGGAGTCATGGTATCGTAGTCCTCATAGAACAGCACGGAGGTCAGATAGGTAAAGGCAATATCGATAAACTGCTGCTTTATCCACTCATAGCGTTCGGCATACTCACGCTGAAAGCTCATATTGACTGCCATGGGCTTGTCTGTCATGGTCATGGCCAGCGCCATCATAATGCGGTCATTCTGAATATTCCACATGGACTCTACGCCACGCTTGATAACATCCAGCTTATCAAAGGGAAAGAACAAATCCAGATAGTCCTCCGTGGACATGGTTTCCTCTTTGATGAAATGATTCTTCGGCAGATACACCGCTTCATAGTCCATAAAGCTTGGCGTGGTCGGAAGCGCAGTCATCAGACCAAACAGGCCGTACTTTACGGCAAATTGCTGAATTGCCTTTTGAATTTCAGCATCCGGCTTCTTGCTCATGCCCATACGCCCGATGTTAATAGCATCCAAGACGATCCGCTGATACTCGCTCAGCGGGTCGTAAATGCTCGGCTGCGCCGTTTTCGTAGGTGTAAGGAACAGAGTGCCGTCCTCCGCCGCTTTCCATTCATATTCACTATATCGCACCCAGTTCGAACTGGTACGTTCAAAAAGGTGTTTCATAAGTAAACCCCTCCGCTATCTATTGTAACCCCAATAACTCTAATTCATATTAACATTATACTATTTCTGTACTTCTGTATCAACCGCTTTTCCGATGTCTGATAAAAAAGCCTTTTCCGCCAAGGTCATTGGCAGCTGCTTTTCCGCCTTATCCGTAAGGGCGGAAAGCAGCTCTTTTCGTATCTTTTTCATCATTGTGTTGCGTATCTTGCGGATGTTGCGGTCACTCTGCTGTCGTATAGCGGCAATCCTTGTGGAACTGAACAGCCGGACAGCCCACAGGAACAGCAGTTCTTTGTGATCCTCTTTCAGCTCCAACAGGATTTCAGACAGATATTCCTCTATCACAAGCTCGTGTATATCGTAAGGGCAATAGAAAATTGCGTCAATGAAATCGCCCTTGCGTATCTGCTTTTCCAGAACATCATTCAGCGTATCCGGGAAAAAGAGTTCATTGGCGGATGCACCGTAATCAAGAGGAACATCGTCATCGCTGCGGCTGAGTTCGTGATAGCGTTCTCTGCGCTCCCGGTTGGCGTCCAGCTTGTCCCACCAAGCAATCACATTCTCAAAACCCCGTTGTGTTCGGGCAGCATCCTCCAGACGGGCAAGTGCTTCTGCCCGCAGTTCCCGTTTCAGCTTTTTGCGTTCTGGTTCCTCATCCCCGGCATCGTCCTCAAAGGGATGTTCTGCGGCATCGGCTTCCAATATTCTGCTCCAGAGCGATCTGCCGCTGTGCCTGTTCCGCTGCATCAGCTTCTGCTTCCTCCGGGTAGCTTTCGTCGCTGCTGTCCTCGGTATCTTTCTTCTTTCGCTTCCGTTTAGGTTTGTCGGGAGGATTGTCTATCTCGGCATCCACGGCATCTTCGTCGTCCCAGAGGGCGTTTTCATCTTCTTCCTCGTCATCATCTATGTACTCAAAATCGTCGGCTTCATCTTCATATCTGTAATCATCCTCAAACACCGCAGCCACCTCCCTTCAAAAATATTTTTGAAACTTTCTGCAATTCTCCGTAAAAACAGTTCCGCTAAACACCCCATATTTCTCCTATTGGTGAGGGAGTAGTATATTTTGTCTTTAATTAGATTACTTCCGACACTAAAGAAAGGAGGAACTGCCTATGTCAACAACCATCGTGAACTGACAGGCCGGGAGAAGCAGCGGATTAAAAAGCTGATTACTTCTCTCTGTGCCAACCACGACAAGGAATACGGCTGTCTGCCGCTGGACTACGAATGTCCCATGTTTGGTATCTGCTATACCAACAGCGCACTGTGCAGCTATTTCCGCAAGTCTGTCCTGCCGGAAGATGCGGAGCTGGAAGCTGTATTCACCCGCACACCAACCACCAACTGTAAGCAATGCGGCAAACCGTTCCCTGTTGATGGGAAACGGGTATACTGCTCGGGAAAATGTGCCGAAGAAGCACGCCGCCAGCAGACCGCAGCAAGGGTGCGTAAGCACCGGGAGAAAAAACAACAGATGTAACCGTTTTGCCCTCGAAAAGTCTTGTGCCACAAGGCTTTTTGGAGGGCATTTCTCTATCGGCAAGGCATTTATACTGCTAACTCACTTTTAACCGCACAAATGGTTACACGGCGTCGGAACTAAAATTATTATACGAGAATTTTATGAATTTTTCAACACGGAGGTAAACTGCCTATGGTAAAAAACGAAAACAGAAACTTTTCTTATATGACCCGCCGTATTGGCAGCACCACCTATAAGGTGAAAGTGGTGTTCAGCGATACCGAACACGAAACGATGGAAGATAAAATTATGCGCATTGTTCGCAATGAAGCGCTGGATAATGACGGAAAATGTGATATAATGGGTGTACCACAAATGAGCCGACAGTCTGAAAGGAGCGCATCATGATGAGCGTGAAACAGACCGTGGGACAAGATCCCAATAAGATTACGGCATTATACGAGAGACTTTCCCGTGACGATGACCAGGTTGGCGATAGCAACAGCATTGTCAATCAGAAAAAATACCTCGAAAGCTATGCCGAGCAGAAAGGTTACACGAATATCCAACATTACACCGATGACGGTTGGAGCGGCGGCAATTTCAATCGCCCTGCATGGAAGCAGTTGGAAGCAGATATTGAAGCCGGCAAAGTTGCCCATGTGATCGTAAAGGACATGAGCCGAATCGGCAGAGATTATCTGCAGACCGGTTTTTACACGGAGGTATTCTTCCGTGAGCATGGAGTTCACTTTATTGCGATTGCCAACAGCGTGGACAGCGATGACCAGAACAGCAATGAGTTTGCACCGTTCCTCAATATCATGAACGAGTGGTATCTTCGTGATTTGAGCCGCAAACAGCGCACTGCCATCCGTGTAAAAGGCGAATCGGGTAAGCCCACTACCAACTGTGCCATCTATGGCTACAAGAAAAAGCCGGGTGACAAGTACAGTTGGTATATCGACGAGGAAGCGGCAGAGGTTGTCCGCAGGATATTCCGTCTGACCATTGAGGGCAAAGGCCCGTATGATATTGCCCGTATTCTCTATGACGATAAGGTAGAAACGCCTGACGTTTACTTTGGCAAACAGAACAAGGGCATTTGGAAAAGCAAGGAGGAATTTCCCAACCCGTATAACTGGAGTGGTTATATTGTCGGGAGCATCCTTTCCAAACCCGAATATATGGGGCATACGGTCAACTTCCGTTCTCATAAGCAGTCCTACAAAGACAAAAATCCCGTGATGAACCCCAAAGAGGAATGGCTGATCTTTGAAGATACCCATGAAGCTATTGTCGATAAGGAAACTTGGGAGCTTGCACAGAAACTGCGAAAAACACCAAGACGGCATGATACTCTGGGCGAAGCAAATCCGCTAACAGGACTTCTGTTCTGTGCCGACTGCGGAGCGAAAATGACCAACCACCGTTCCAGAGGCGGCACGGAGAACAATCCCTACCCCTCCGACTTTTATGACTGTTCCTCTTATACGCTGGCACATCAAAAACGCACCCATGCTTGCAGCGGCCACTATATCAGAACAAAAGCACTCAGAGAGCTGATTCTGGAAACCGTCCGTACAGCCAGCACCTTTGCCATCACCAATCCAGATGAATTTATGGAAAAGGTGCGTTCCGCTTCTCAGATCAGACAGGCGGAGGCAGCAAAGGAAACCAAGCGCAAGCTGAACAAAGACCGCAAGCGCATCACTGAGCTGGACAACATCATTAAAAAGCTCTACGAAACCTTTGCTGTTGGGCGGATCTCCGATGAACGCTTTGACAGTCTGCTTGCGGAATATGAAACGGAGCAAAAAGCCCTTGTCGCTTCTGTTGCCGAAGCGGAGCAGCGTTTGTCCTGCTTTGAGGAAGATACTGACCGTGCGGAGCAGTTCCTTTCTCTGGCGAAGAAGTACACCGACTTTTCGGAGCTGACCACGACCATGATAAACGAGTTTATTGACAAGATCATCGTCCACTCCCCGGAAAAGATTGACGGAGATCGTGTGCAGGAAGTGGAGATTTATCTGAAGTTCATCGGGCGCTTTGATTTGCCTGAGCCGGAGCTGACCGCAGAGGAAGCCAAACGGCAGGAGCAGCTTCGCAGACACCGCATTAAGAGCCGTGAACGCTATCAGAAAATCAAGGCTGGCGAACACGCAGTTGGTCAGCCGTTTAAGCTGACCTGTAAATGCTGCGGCGAAGAATTTGAATCCAAGCGTTCAAACACTCTGTTTTGTACCCCTAACTGTCGTGCAAGATTTTATCGGCAGGAAGCGGCTGAAAGCAGAAGTCGAGAATGTGTTTGCGAGAACTGCGGCAGTACCTTTATCACAACAAGATCGGACACGAAATATTGTTCGGATGCTTGCAGGACGGCAGCTAACCGCAGGATGCAGAAAGAACGCAACGCAGCAAAGAGGGCGGCAAAAGCCGAGCCGGTATTGCAGGAAATTCAGCACACGGAAGAACCGGAAAAGAAAACAGCATAATGAATGACGCTAACGGCGGCTTGTGAGAAAAATCTCACAGGCCGCCGTTTTGCGTTTGCCGCCATCTTTGGCAGAAAGGATTCTATATGACTGAAAACGAAAAGAAACTATTACAGGCGAAGCACCGATTGGAGGAAGCGCAGATGCGTGACCGAAATAAGGAGCGAAAAGCAAGGACACGGCGGCTGATCCAGTAGGGGGCGATTTTGGAGAAAGCATTACCTCATACAACACAGATGACATTGGAACAGTTGGAGGAATTTTTGTGCGAGGTATTCAAAGCAATACGATGGTTTTATGCGCTCCGGGCAACTGGGGCGCTTCTCTTTTATCCCGAAGGGCGCACTTACTCACCACCCCGAAGGGGCGGTGGTATTGCCTGCGGCAACTGTGCGCTCTGCGAGGCGGATGCGGCTTCTGCGGAAGCCTTATGGACAATGTCACATCACGGCGGTGCTGCTGTCATTGTCCACGCAGACGGCTTTATATTTTGCTTCATCAGCAGAACAGTTGTTTCCGTTTTGGAAACAACTTGCCGTCTGCCAGTGAAAAACATCAACCTGATGTTTTTCACTGCTATGGGTATCGCTTCTTCTGCGACACCCATTTTCTTTTTGCGAAAAAGAAACAAAAAAGCTGAAGGACGAAAGGACGGTGAGAACGAATGGCTATCTACCACTTGGAAGCAAAGGTGGTCAGCAGAGGTACGGGGCGTTCTGCGGTTGCCGCTTCCGCTTATCTGAGCTGTACTAATATCTTAAACGACTATGACGGAGTACGGCACGATTTCACACGGAAGAAAGGGCTTGTGTGGCAGGATGTGTTTCTGCCGGAGTTCGCTCCACCCGAATGGAAAGACCGGGGTGTGCTTTGGAACGCTGTGGAGGAAAACGAAAAGACCAAGGACAGCCGCCTTGCCCGTGAGTTTGTTCCTGCGCTGCCCATCGAACTGACACCGGCACAATGGCAGGAGCTTCTAACCGATTTCATTCAGAACAGCTTTGTTGCCGAGGGAATGTGCGCTGACGTTGCAATCCACGATCCGCACCCGCCTGGTCATAATCCCCACGCTCACATTATGCTGACGGTGCGCCCGTTGGATGAACAAGGCAACTGGCAGTACAAGACCGAGAAAGAATACCTCTGTGTCAGAAACGGCGAGGAACAGGGCTTCACCGCCGCCGAGTTCAACGCGGCACAGGCTGACGGATGGGAGAAGCAATATCCCTACAAAGTCGGTCGAAAGAAAGTGTATATGCCGCCCTCCGAAGCTGAGAAGCACGGATATGAACGAGCTAACAAGCACCCGAAAAGCACCAAGTTCGGCAGACAGAATCCCATTGCCGAGCGTTGGAACAGCGAGGAACAGCTTGTGGAGTGGCGCAAGTCGTGGGCAGACGTGACTAACCGCTATTTGGAGCGATACGGACACGATGAACGTATCGACCACCGCAGCCATGCAGATCAGGGCTTGACCGAGCAGCCCACCATTCACGAGGGCGTAGTTGCCCGTGCGTTGGAGAAAAAGGGTATTATCTCTGACCGCTGTGAAATCAACCGCCAGATCAAGGCAGACAATGCGCTGCTCCGTGAGCTGAAAGCGACGGTCAAGAAACTGATGCAGAGGCGGTGAAGAATACCGTTCCTGCCATAGCGGAGGCAATGGAAAAGATACGCAGCAGTATTCTGATTTTCAGTTATCAGCTCCGTCATATAGGTGTGGAAAAACACAATATGGGCAAACGTGTCAAAGCAGTCAAGCCGGAGCTTGAACGCTATGTGGGATTGGTGCAGCAGATTAAGGACAAATCCAAGGAACGGAAAGCTCTGCTTGCAGAGAAAAAGGAAAGGCCCTTCTATCAGATACCCAAGCTGCATGACCTCACCCGCTGCATTACCGAGCTGACCGAGGAGTTGGAGGAACTGAAAACCGAAAAGGCAATGTTGCTTCGTTCTTTGGACTGCGCCGATGATGTGGGCATTTCTGCCGTGAAGAAAGAAATTGCCGCATTAGAGAGTGCGTTGCAGAAGTTGTCCGAGCAGGAGGAGAAATATTCTGCCGAGCTTGATGAAGCCTTGAAGCAGTACGCCGAACTGAATGAACAAGCCGCCGGTATGGACGCTGTCGAGCTGATGGACGCAAGGCTTGCCGTCCGTGAGGAACAGGAACGCTCTGTCGCCAGTCGTGTGAAGTCTGCCTACGGTGAGAAATACGATCCGATGATGATGCAAGACAGCAAGCGTGATGTGGCAAATCTGCTCAATGAGGAAACAGAGGCACGCTCCATCCGTGAACGTCTGCGTCAGAAGCAACAGGCACAGCAGAAGCAGAACAAGAAGAAAAGCCGAGACAGGTGGGAGCGGTAAAATTTCAGCGGGAGTGCATCGTTCAAAATGTACTCCCGCTTTTTACATCTATTTTCGCATTCTTTAAAGCGTCTTGTAGGTTTAGGATACAAAACTCACTCTATTAATCATCTTCAAAAATCATGTCAATTCCTTGCTGCAAGGTTTCTGCACCGATTACACCCGTTGCCTGGGCTATTACGTTTCCATCAGCGTCGATAAAATATGTGGTAGGAATTGAATAAACACCGTAGGTTGAAGCGGCATCCTGATCTGTATCGTAAAATACCGGGAAAGAATAGCTCTGTTCTGCGATGAAAGCGGATGCGGTTTCCACAGTCTCCCTGGAGTCATCGGTCATATTGATGATGAGAAACTGGACTTCTTCACCAATTTCCAGATACTTTTCGTTAAAATCAGGCATTTCCATTTTACAGGGGCCGCACCAGCTTGCCCAGAAATTTAGGACAACAGGTTTCCCGATGAAGTCTGAAAGATGTACCTCATTTCCATCCAGATCGTAAACTGTAAAATCCGGTGCCAATATCTTTTTCGATTCATCCTCTTGCGTTGTTGGGGTGGAGGTTTCTGTGGATTTGGTTTCCTGCGGTGTTTGTGTAGCAAGTAGATCGGGAGCCAGTTTCTGTCCAAGCTGCTTATATAGGATTCCTGCGCCGCCTAAAATAAGAATAAATACAAGAACGAAAATCATTATTATTTTCTTTTTATTCATAAACCCTCCTTAATTAAGCAGGCTGAGTAGCTGTCCCAGTGTTCCTGTCGCCATCAGAATACCAACCAATATCAGGAAACAGCCGCTGACAGTATTGATGATCCGGTAGTGTTTTTTGATCCAGTTGAAGGCTGACTTCAGATAGTCGATCAAAACAGCACTGAGAAGAAAAGGAATACCAAGTCCCCGCGAATAGCAAAGCAGCATCAGCATACCTTCGATTACATGACCCTGCTGAGAGGCCAGCATCAGAGCAGAACCGAGGAATGCGCCCACACAGGGCGTCCAAGCCAAGGAAAATACCATGCCAAAGAGCATGGCAGAGAAGAAACCCATCTCATGGCTGTTTACGGTCTTGCCGCCGCCTCTGAACAGATTCCATTTGAAAATACCCAGAAAATTCAGCCCAAAGAGGATTACCACCAGTCCGGAAATTACATTCACCATGGTTTGATATTCCCGCAGGAAGCTGCCGATGGTGCCTGCCAGTGCGCCCATTGCTACAAAGATTACGGAAAACCCACTAACAAATCCCAACGCCCCCAACAGGGTCTTTCTTGTAGTGCGTTCTCCACCGCCCGCAAAATAGGAGATATAGATGGGAAGCATAGGGAGCAGGCACGGTGAAATGAAGGTGATAATGCCCTCCAAAAACGATATTACATATTGCATCCGCCCTCACAGCCCCTTCCGAAAACACCAGACAACAGCCAACCGATAAAGCCCATATAGCCAGCCGTGATGAACGGGTTAGAAGTCAGCGGACAAGCTCCTGTGGAGCATCCCACAAAGTAGTAATATGCAAGGCCGACCAGAGCGCCGCCTGCGGTAAAAAGAACCGGCTTAAGCCATTTTCTGATTTTTTCTTTCATCTCACATTCCTCCTGCTAAATATTCCTCTGCATAGTGAACAGCAGTTGCCCCATCGGCTACAGCAGTCACGACCTGCCGTAATGCCTTTGTGCGGACATCCCCCACGGCAAATACACCGGGGATATTGGTGCGGGTACTCTCGTCTGCAAGAATATAGCCTGCCGGATCAACCTCAACCTGCTCTTTCACCAATTCGGTGGAAGGCTTTCTTCCGACGCTGACAAATAATCCGTCGCAAGCAAGGGTACTTTCTTCTCCGGTTTTCACGTTCCGAATCTGGATACCAGTCAGCTTTTCGTTATGGAGCAGAGCAACGATCTCACTGTCCCAGAGAAATTCTACATTTTCTGTTTTCATCAAAGGTTCATGGTAAATCTTTGTTGCTTTTAAGGTGTCTCTTCGGTGAACGACGATGACTTTTTTGCAGATACGGGAGAGGATGAGGGCATCTGCCGCAGCGGTATTGCCACCTCCTGCGATGACAACCGTTTTGTTCCGATAGAACATTCCGTCACAGGCTGCGCAGTAGTGGATACCTTTACCGATTAACTCTTGTTCACCCTCAGCCCCCAGCTCTCTGGGGCCTGCTCCGGTAGCGATCACAATGGTCTTTGCGTACAAGGGGCCTTCACTGGTCGCAGCTTTTTTCACAGAGCCGGTCAGTTCCAAAGACAGCACCTCCGTCAGCTTGGTTTCCACACCAAACCGCTCCGTTCCCCGCTTCATCTTTTCTCCCAGAGAGAAACCGTCGATCCCATCTTCGAATCCGGGATAGTTGTCGATTTGCTCAGTCAGAGCCATCTGCCCACCGGCAGACAGCTTCTCTAAAACTACAGTGTCCATACCGGCTCTTGCAGCATAAAGGGCTGCGGTATAGCCACCGGGACCGCCTCCTACCACGATCATGTCGTGAATATGCTGCACAGTATTTGCTTCCTTCGTCTGGTGCTGCAAAGTTTCTTCAATGAACGCCACCAACTGCGCCCTGGATTCCGGAGCGACGATAGAGCCAAGAACCTGTCCGCTGTGATAAATCAGCAGAGTAGGGACAACTTCTATAGCCTCGGCCTCAGCCAATTCCGGTTCATCATCAATGTTGACAGCCGTGAATACCAGCGTATCCTTATATTCCTCAGCCACGCTTTTCAACGCCGAAGCCAGACGGCGGCAATATACGCACCAGGGGGCTGAAAACTCCACCAGAACAGCATTTCCACTGTGCACCATTTCTTCAAATTGATTCCTATTGATATTGACAACTGCCATATTGCCAGCTCCTTTCCTTTGTTTGATCATAGTATAGCCAATCTAAAATAACATTTCGGTGATGATATCACATAAAAAGAGCGGCATTGCTGCCGCTCTAAACTTTTTCGCTATGAAGTAATTCAAGGATATGTTCACTGGAACGGATGATTTGAAACTGCTTATCTTTTACGGATGTTTTTTCTTGCCTCCGCCAGCGAGAGAGAAGCATATAAATGAACCGTGTTTGCTTCCCGCCTATAGCGATTAAAGAACGAAAGAAGGAGCAGAGTAAACTCGTGTTGCCAATTCCTGATTGAGCATATACAAACTCTTGGAATCAGAACCGAAGAGTTCCATTTTGGAAATCAAATCATTTGCATTGGTTTCTTCTTCACCTTGCTCTTTCACAAACCAATCGAGAAACTGCATGGTACGGAAATCCCT